>Ga0172363_10000188_pt1 | contig 41593 bp, 26 predicted proteins | sample LakKivs2_kivu2a2_FD_114541 | JGI IMG/M metagenome (GOLD analysis project Ga0172363, IMG submission 114541) | Sediment microbial communities from Lake Kivu, Rwanda - Sediment s2_kivu2a2 | ecosystem: Environmental > Aquatic > Freshwater > Lake > Sediment | place: Rwanda: Western Province, Lake... | reverse complement strand
TGCAACAATACCACTTGGTATTGTTGCTGGTTTTGACGGGGAGCCGCCCTCAGGTTGGACAAGTTTGTCTGAGTTTGGTGATGACCCTTTTCATCGATTAATATTTTCTTCCGGCGATGAATCGACAGGTGGTGCCGGTCATACGCATACTGTAAATGCAGCATGTAAAAATGATGGTGCCACCACTACCCGTTATGGCACGGCCGGTTTTTCTCAAATTGCTGCTGGTGCACACACACACACATTGCATATGCAAGCCTCCACAGTAGCTGCGACCGTAATGCCTGCATATAGAGATATGGTTTTTGCATACAAATCATCTGCCGCACTTGCAACAACACGAACTGAAGAATTAGCAACAAATGATGATGAAACTAATAAATTATCCCGCCCCTATTATGAATCATGCAGCCTATACGACGATGAAGTTAACAAATTGTCTAGGCCGTATTTTGATAGTACAACATTAACAGACGACGAAGCTAACGGGCTATCCCGCCCGCTGTTTGACAATTTATCCCTTACTGATGGTGTAACGAAAGTTCCTGCATATTCGCGCATATACACTGACACAACGACTTTATACGATGACCTAATTTTTGTACTCACAAGACTCTTCACTGAAAATATCTCATTGACAGATGCAGAGAGCAACGTATACACTCCTGGGATGAAAATTCAGAATTGTTATGATACCACTACATTAAGCGATTCATTTACTTGGGTGCTAACGCGTGCTGTCATTGAAATAATTACACCTTCTGATTTGATAGCGAGACAATTTTCAGCTGTTCGTCTTTTACCAGAACAAACAGCGTTAACGGATAGTTATGCAAGAACTTTTATGGCACGGCGCCAATTAACTGATACCGCAACACTAACAGATGCTTCTACTATTTTAAAACTATTTGTCAGGTTATTAACAGATACAACCACATTAAATGATTCATTTGTAGTGATAAAGCAATTTACACGTTTATTAACAGACCTTGCTACATTAGCAGATTTGCTTGCTAGAGTTATCAGGTTTAATAGAATTTTCCTTGACAATATAAGTTTAAATGATGCATTTGGCAAAGTTTTTGCGAGACAGTATTTTGAAGCTGTATCATTGTCGGATGCACAAACAAAAACATTAGTGAGAAATTTTAATGAAAATATCATTTTATATGAAGATGAAATTCATACATATTATCAAACTCTAGAAGACTACCCAACTTTAACTGATTTATTTACCAAAATTTGGATTTCTGCAAAACTATATCAAGATAATCTATCTCTTACTGACCAACTAGTTGCATCAAAAATATTTGCGAGATTGCTCACAGAAAGTACAACAACAACGGACACCATCAGCAGAATATTTCAAATAACTAGGTTATTCACAGATACAACCACATTATATGATACTGTCATTTCATCAAAATTGTTTGCCCGTTCTCTTACTGAAACAATACCATTAACCGATGGATTTAATATATTAAAAATTTTTACAAAAATATTTACAGAAACAACAACACTATCCGATAGTTTCGTACGAACTTTGTTAAAATCTGTTATTTTGATTGATACCGCTACAACAGCAGATGTTTTACAGCGTATCTGGGTAGTATCGAGAATATTTGTGGATAATACAACCCTAGCTGATTCGTTTAGCAGAAGCGCGTTATTTAAACGCTCACATACAGAAAGCGTGGCTTTATATGACCAGGTAGTATATTTAAAAATATTTACGCGGCAAATTTCAGAAACGGTAACTCTTGCGGATACATACACTAGATTAGCAAATTATATCCGATTATTTGCTGAACAAATTATAATAACAGATACATTCAGCCGAATTGCATCAATCAGTAGAATATTTACAGAACTTGCAACTTTATCTGATGTATTTATGAAACAAACAGCACAAACAAAACTAGAAACAACCACTCTCACTGATATTCAGTCAAAGATATTATTAAGAACATTTAGAGATGCAGTAACAATATATGATGAGGAAATGCATGCCTTCTACGCAACAATGGAGGAGGGTGTTGAACTCCTCGATTCATATAGTAGATTGTGGGCTTTGTCGCGCATATTTACGAATAATCTATCTCTTGCTGATATAATTGCCGCCCAAAAATTGTTTGTACGATTGTTAACAGATAATACCACTCTTTACGATGCGCTTCAGCGCAGCATTCCTTTCAATCGATATTTGAATGAAACAACAACATTAGTGGATGTAGTTGTTGCGGTTAAGCAGTTTATACGTTCATGTATTGATAGTTTAACGCTTAGTGACTCGTTAGTCTCACTGAAGTTGCTTATCCGAAGTTTAGCGGAAGTGGTTGCATTAAATGATAATTTTGGCCGTTTGCTGCAATCCGCACGTTTATATCAGGATAATGTTACACTTCCAGATACATTGCAGCGCATTTGGACCTCGAGTCGATTATATTCTGATAGTTTATCCCTAACAGACAATATGTCTTTACAAAAGATGTTTGTTAGGTTTAATGTTGAAGGGGCGTCGTTGTATGATAATATATTTAAGCAATGGTTGTTTACGCGGAGCTATGAGAATAGTTTAACAACTTCTGATTTATTTGGTCGTGTTTGGCAATACTCGCGCATTTACACGGAGAGTTTATCTGCTGTTGATATTTTAGTTTTAGTAGTTAATAAAATATTTGCAGAGTCGTTGAGCACTACAGATGGTTTAACAAAAGAAATGGTAGTTGTGAGAAAAGAATCAGTTACTCTTACTGACGAACAAATTACCAATTATTATCTAACGTTGGAGGAAGCATTTAACCTGATTGATTTGCTTAGCCGTGTTTGGCCTCTTAACAGAACGTATAATGATTTCATAACGACATATGATAATATCATTTTATCAAAGTTATTTACTAGAAGTTTTACGGACATAATTACGGGTTGGGATGTTTGTAGCAGAGTTATTAATTTTGTTAGAAGTTTGTCCGACCAAATTTCTGCGGCTGATTTATTTGTGCGGGTCTGGACACACTTGCATTTGTTTATAGATTTATCAGTTTTATACGACCAAATGGATTATGTTTCAGAGGGTGTAAAGCGGCTTGATGAAAGCGTTGTATTATACGATAGTTTAATACGGTCTGTTATATTGAGTAGGGCATATACTGATAGTGTTACCTCGTCCGACACGTTTATTAAACAATTACAACGTTCGATATATGATACCTTCACTACGTATGATATTTTAACATGGATTTTGCAACGTCCGTTCGGTGAAACAATTGTGTTTAATGACACGATGGTAAGAAGTATAACCAGAACACTGCAGGACCAAACAACGTTAACAGATGGTGAATATAAATTACCGGTAGTTGTATTTACAGACCAAATAACGCTTTCTGATAGTTACACGAGATTGCCTGCATTTATACGAACGTATTATGATAGTATGACATTTGGTGATACCCTCACTGTTGCGGGCGCGAGGTTATTTACTGAAAACGTAGTGTTGGTTGATGTAATCAATAGAATATCAACAGCGTTACGTTCAATTCAAGAAGTAATAACGACGTATGACGCAATGCAAAAGATTGAAACAAGGATATTATTTGAAGCAACAACCACTTATGATATGTTTGTAAGGAATGTTAATCGCGTTTTATTTAATTCCTTAACACTAAGTGATGCATTTATAAAAACAATACAAAGACCGTTATCTGATACGGTGACGTTATATGATGGCGAATATGAAGGTTTAATTATCCAAATTGCGGAACCACTTGGATTGTATGATTTATTTAGCCGTTCTTGGGTCTTAAATAGAATTGTTGCGGATACTATAACTCTACATGATACATTCGCAACATCAGGAAAATTAATGTTTGAGGGTGGCGAAACCACAATTTTGGGCGATATTATAAATAAAATGTGGGTATTTTCGCGGTTATATACTGAAAACATCGTTTTAAATGATATTTTAATTGCGTTTAAAGCATTTATTAAAGGATTTACAGATAATATATTGCTTTCTGATGATTTTGCGCGTTTAAATGCAATTTCGCGCGGTTTAAATGAGAATATAACTATAAATGATGCATTTAATAGGTTAATAACGAATATACGCGGATTTTATGAATTAATCGCACTAAATGATGTTTTTAGCAAACTTTTTGCATCTTTTAAGATTTATTATGATAGCACATCATTAACTGACTCGTTTATTAAAAGTGTAAGCAGAATATTATATGAAAATGCCGCTCTAACTGATATATTTACGTACATATTCTTGCGTGTATATACCGAAATCATTACTTTACCTGATTTAATGTCAAGAACGCTATCACGCACTTTAATAGAGCAAGTAGCACTTATTGATGGTGAATACGGCGCGCTAACTTATATACTTGGCGATTATAATGAGCTAATTGATTTAATAAACAAAAAATGGATTTTCAGACGCGAGTATGGCGAAAATATCCCATTAACTGATATATTTACAACATCTGGAAAGTTAGTTTTGCTGCAATCAGAAATATTATTATTAAACGACATGTTTGCGAGGTTGTGGGCGCTAACAAAACTTTATACGGATGACACAGCACTCACAGATGTTGCGAGTTGGTTAAAGCAATTCACACGAAGCTATACCGAAAATACAACTCTTAATGATAGTATAGGTCGGATAGTTACTTTCGTCCGCACATTGAATGAAATAACCAATATTAATGACTTATTTGCAAGAATATTTAATATTACGCGCAACTTGCCAGAATCTGTAATACTAACAGATACAGCAACACGGATATGGATATTTGCACGCATTGAAGAGGAACAAATACTGTTAGAAGATAAATTGGCTCGTTTGCTGAATAGAATATATAACGATGTTGTTACAATTACGGATGGTCGATTTTTGCAGTTTATGAAGCTATTGAAGGATTCAGTAATATTAGCAGATGAGCGCATATCTGATTATTACCTTACTTTAGAGGAAATGATTGAGTTGCTTGATGTATACCAGCGTTTATGGGCATTAAACAGAGTGTATGATGATTTATTAACACCAAACGATGTTGTAAACCGCATTATTCAGGTTATTAGAAACTTTGCAGAAAACACAGATTGTTCAGATGCTTCTTCATATTTAAAGAGCTTAAACAAGAATTATATAGAGAATATAATTTTGGGTGACAAATTCAGCAAAGATGCACAAAAATTGTTTGTGGATAGCGTATCGTTAAGCGATATATATACGCGCTCTTGGCTGCACTTAACTTCATTTGACGACCCTATTACTTTATACGATATCAACACCAATACAAAAAAAGGCACCCAATTATATCTTGAGTCACAAACATTATCCGACTTGCTGGCTTGGCTTATTTCAAGACCATTTGATGAAAATATTACTGCATATGACATATGCGAACCGTTGGCAGCAGCTAAATTAACATTGACGTTGAATGAATTCGGTGAATATAGGGTGGTGATGGGCTAGTGCTATTTGAATATTACACTTCTAATGATGATGATAACAAAGATGTCTATGGAACGAAGTGGCGCGCACAGACATTCACACTAGGTAATGTTGGATTAGATGCAACCACAACGATTACAGGAATAAGTATAAAAGCATGGAGAAGTGGGTTTGGGTCGCCTGGCACAGTAACAGCAGTTATTACATCAACAGATGGTAGTGGTCTGCCCACTGGTTCTGATTTATCTACTGGTACATATAATGGAAATAATTTTTCATTTATCTCTCCTGGAGGTTGGTATGATTTCACAATGTCAGCAGCTACGCTTGAGGCTGATGCAAAATATGCGCTGATTCTGAAAGCAACGAGTGGAAGTGCTGCTAATTATGTTAATTGGAGAGATGATAAATCGTCACCCTCTTATAGCGGTGGCAACATGTGTGTTTCCACCAACAGTGGTACTTCATGGACATCAGAAACAACTGCGGATGCTATGTTTAAAATATACGGAAAAGGCAAACACACAGAGGTGTATGATAGTTATACTTCAAATGATGATGATGGATATTTGTTTGATACATTCCGTAAATACGGGCAATCTTTCACCACATCATTCACGACAAGATTAACAAGAGTAAGACTTAAATTGCTTACTACCTCCAGCGGAGACCCAGGAACCATAACTGCAACATTATATGATACGGATGGTAGCGGCCTTCCAACCGGTTCTGCTTTAACATCCGGAACATCAATGGGAACCAATCTCACATCAACAGCGGTGTGGAAAGCAATTGACCTTACACCATATACGCTAAAAGCAGATACAAAATATGCTCTTACATTAAGTGCACAAAATACAGGATATTTAAAATGGCGCGGGGATAAAACTCTCCCATCTTACTCGGGCGGCAACCAATTAACTTGGTTTATTGCAACTTGGAGCAATGCAACAAACGTTGACATGATGTTCGAGTTGTGCGGGGATTATACACAAAACGAAAGTGTCACATTGTATGATAATATATCATTCCGATTTAGCAGACTCGATATTAACAACAACCTCTCCTTATCCGATACCGTTACGGGAATGCGTCCGTTAAATGCAACCGAATTAGTAGAATTGATTGATAATATCCAATTGAGCAAAAATTTGAATTATAATGGAGGAGAAACGTTTTCACTCGATGATAAAGTTGTGGCTACTAAGCCAGCATATATCGAAATCATTGAATTGTTTGATATTTGTAGTACAAACAAATTGAGTTCAAGATTATTTAGTGAAGAAACCGCTTTATCTGACGATTTAACATTCACTTTAAACCGCACCTACCGCGATTCATGTGCAGCAACTGATGACGAAATAAATGGCTTGAATAGAGGATTTCAAGATTTAACAACACTCAATGATACGTTTGTTTATTCAATATCACGTATAATCAGAGAATCAATTGCATTAGTAGATGGAAGACAGGACATAATCACCGCTGGATTTAATGAATACCCAACACTCACAGACACACTTTCAAGAACATTCCTGCCGAAGAGGGCATGCAATGAGAGCACGGCTTTAAATGATGTATTAACAACAGTAATAAGTAAAAACTATCAAGAAGCAACAACGTTAAATGATTTGGTTACTGCCGTGAAGCTTGTATATACTGAAACGCTGACGTTATATGATTCGCGAACAAATAAATTAAGTTGTATATTTGCAGAGGCGACAACTTTAAGTGACGGTTTGATAAAAACGCAAACACGAATATTTGGTGATGTTGCGACGTTAACAGATAGCGTTGTTTTAAATTTGTCGAGAACATTAAAGGATTCATTCGATTTAACAGATGGCGAATATGGCATTTTAACATATTGGTTTGAAGATTATATTGCATGTTATAGCATCTTAGGCAGAAAAGTAACATTTTCGCGATTATTATCAGATATAATTAACGTAACTGATGTAAAAACCCAGTATGAAGTGCGGTCATTGTATGAATCATGTACACTTTCTGATGATTTAACGTTATATATACAAAGAGCATATATTGAACAGACATCAACCTCTGACGCTGTAATAAAATCAATACGACACATCTTTAATGATTCCCTCACTGCAACCGATGAAGAATATAGTGCACCATCCGGTATATTCTGCGACCAATTAACGCCCAGTGATTTAATTGCAAGAAATGTTTTATTCACTCGTACTTTTAGTGAACAAACATCGCCCGCCGACTCTTTAGCAAGGTCTTTAAGAAGACAGTGTATTGAATTCATTTCTCTCGCTGATAATGTGGCTCGTTCATTTACAAAAATTCTTACTCTAACAGAAAGTGTTTCATTATATGACGTAAAAATACATAAAATCAATTTTATTCTTAGCGACATACCCCTACTAAGCGACACATATTCAAAAATATGGAATAACACCAAACAATTAATAGAAAGTGTTGCTTGCGCTGATGTATTATCAAGAAAGTCTGTTTCAACGCGTATATTATATGAAAATATTGTGCCTACGGATGAAGAATATGGTGCACCAGCAGGTAATTTGTACGACAAACTGACTTTAAACGATTTAACTACAAGGACTGCGTTGTTGTTGCGTATCTTTACCGAACAAATAGCATCATACGACTCATTAATTCGCGCTTTAGCGCGGCAATACTATGAAAATGTGGTGGTGGCTGATAATGTAACTCGTTTATTTACAAAAGTTCTTAAGTCAGATGAAAATATCGTATTATCAGATATATTGTCAAAAATGACATTATTTTCATTGTTTGAATCCTTAGTATTATATGATTTATTTGGTAAGTTATTACAAAAAATAACAACCGAATCTATTGTGTTATCCGACCAATTAGTTAAATCTGTTGCGCGCGTACACGGGGATTGTGTTGTTTTAAGTGACGGCGAGATTTATAAAGCAGATTTGATATTTAATGAAGCACATCTACTCGATGATGTATACACGAAAATATGGCATACAACAAAAAATCTTGCAGATAATGTAGGTTGTATTGATGTTTTGAATTTAAAGTTAAATATTAACCGTGCCCCAATAGAGAGTATACAATTATCGGATTTGTTTTTACGGTCGTTAGCAAAATTGGGTTTGTTTAATGAAAGTATATCTTTAATATGTAGTGCATATCTTGCGAGCGCACCCGTGTTTGCCGAAAGTATTTCTACCTACGACATTATAGTAAAAGCATTGCAGAAATCTGTTTACGAATTATTTATTTTAGCAGATACTGTAACAAAATCTCTTGCAGTTCCGTTTGAGGATGGTATTTTAGTAACGGATGGCAAAATAAATGTTTATGATAAATGGCTGTATGAAAATGTTACATTAACTGATTATAGACACATCGGTGGAATGATATATCCTATTGAATTGTACGACGACTTTAAACTCTACTACAGATTAGATGTCATAAAACCTGGTGGTATATTACTATTTGATGAATTCGGACTACAAACAGTATGGAATTTTGCGAGATACTTCTATGAGGGGATATCGTTAGATGATTCTTGTATTGCTGTATTGCATGGAACAATGCGTATAGATAATAGTGCAATATTGTACGATGAATTTATGCGCATATGGGTAACATCAGCTGTTTTCAATGAAGTATGTGGATTAACAGACGCATTTTATACTGGTACACACCGCCCAATTGCTTTCGAAGACATATTAACTTTGCACGATTATATTAAACCAATAATTGGGCATGTGTCTACTGAAGCGGTTGTATTAACTGACACATTAGTAAAACAAATTTCATATATATTAGAAGACCAACTATATCCGCTTGACGAAAGAGTTGCAAAAATAGAATACATACTAAAAGATTATACAGAATTGTTTGGTGCATATCAGCATGCATGGATTCACCTACACCTGTTTGTTGATGATTTATCATTAACAGATTTAATGTCTATACTTAAAGTACAACTGCGCATGTTGCCTGAAGTAGTTTTAGTGAGTGATATCTTCACACGCAACTTAACATTATTACGCTTATTCACAGACCAAACAACTTTAGCAGATATATTCAATGTAAAGTTTGATAGCACGAGAAAATTACAAGACTATATAACATTAACAGAATCATTGATGCGGACCGTTGAGCGTCCGTTCATTGAATTGACAACCTTGAATGATAAAATAGTACGTAAACACTCCCGTACGTTTGAAGACCAATTATATCCGTTTGACGAACGTGTAACAAAGATAGAGTACATATTAAAAGAATACACACAATTGTTTGATGAATATAGGCGTGCATGGGCAAGCCTACGAATATACACTGATGTTTTATCAATAACAGATATTATCTCGATTCTTAAGGTGCAATTAATAGCCCTTTACGATGTTACAACGCTATATGATAGTCTATCAAGAGGCTTAACTAAATATCTTACATTATTCGATTCCTCTTCATTATCTGATGTATTTAGCAGATTAGTTCGTTATGTTAGAACATTACAAGACAGCACCACACTTAATGATTTGTTAGCACCCGCAGTAAGTCGACCGATTGTTGATGTAACGACATTAAGTGATATCTTAACAAAATATACCAAACGTGCATTTGAGGACCAAATATATCCATTAGATGAACGCGTAACACAAATAGATTACATATTAAAAGAATACACGCAATTACTCGATGCTTATAAACATACATGGGCAAGTTTGCGTGTGTACGTAGACAACCTATCAATAATAGACGTTATTTCAACCATTAAAATACAGTTAATAACTCTTCATGATGTTACAACTTTATATGATACGCTATCAAGAGGTTTAATTAAGTATTTCACACTACTCGATTCTACTTCTTTATCTGATATATTTGATAGAGTAATTCGCCATATTAGAATACTACAAGACAATATTACAATTTATGATACGTTAGTGCCTGCTATAAGTCGTCCAATTGCAGATGTAACAACATTGAATGATGTTTTGATAAAATATACCAAGCGTACATTCGAAGACCAATTATACCCAGTAGATGAACGCGTTTCAAAAGTTGCTTATATTCTGAAAGATTACACAGAACTTTTAGACCAGTATAACCGTATATGGACTCACCTACATTCATTAACAGATGCTGTGTTAATTGCTGATTCATTTACAACGCTTTCAAAATCGTTTGCAACATTCTTCGAAACAGTTGCACTAACTGATATTGTTGCTCTTAAACAAACTTTGTTACGAGCATTTGATGGACAACTTACATTATTAGATGTATTAGATTTAGTAACAGTCGGTATAAGACAATTATACGAGGGCATTGTGCCATATGATGAGCTAACATTTTCATTAGAACGCACCTTTAAAGATACCACTGCTTTGGATGATGCAATGGTTTGGCATTGGTCACGCGTGTTTGAAGACCAAATATATCCATTAGATGAACGCGTTTCAAAAGTTAGTTGCATATTGAAAGAGTACGTAGAAATACTTGATAATTATGGTCGTGTATGGTCACACGGGCACCTATTAGTGGATGTAGTAACTCTTGACGATGTTGTTGATGCAATTCTTTATTGTGCTTCAACATATATTGAAAGTATTCAATTAATAGATGAAATTGCACTTAGAAAAACATTTACACGCGGTCTTATGGAACAACTCACGTTAGTTGATATGTTTAGCACCTCCGCCGCAAATATTCATGATTTATATGATGACACCTCACTTTATGACCAAATGTTAGTGGTAAAACGCTTTAAACGCGATTTAAACGATGATTTGGGTGTAGTTGATATATTATCATTCACAAGAGCATTATCGCGCGTTTACAGCGATTTAATTGCGTTATACGAGGAATTAACAGCGGAGCTGGTAGTTGTTGAGGAGAATGTTGCTGAACTATTTGATGGTGTTACCGTTATTTTCGGTAAAATATTCACCGATAATTTAGCTATGTATGATAATTTAGATGTAATACCTGGCTTATTACTTTGGGAGATAATTGAACCAACAGATAGTATAACAAGAGCACTTACCCGTCTATTCGAAGATGTAACAATAATTACAACATCCGTCGCCCCGAATGCTGGGTATATTAAATCATTTACAGATTCATTCGCATTATATGATGCAATTGCGCCGTTTAAGACAGCAACCCAATGGTTCCGCATATATCCAACATTTACAAGAATAGGTAGTAACGATATTACATTTGGTCGCATAGGCGATATTGTATGCGCAACAACAAGAATTGGAAGTAATGAAATCAAGTATTCATAACTCATCAAGTAAATTAATATAGGACAACTTAAAAAAAAGAGGATTGATATACATGCATAAATACGAAAGAGGCGATACGGTAAGAGTAGATGTAACATTCAGAGATGCTGCAGGCGATTTAATCGACCCATCAACTCCAAGATATTCTGTTTATAAACCTGATGGCGTAACTTTCTTAGCCGACCAGGATTTAACATACGTTAGTTTAGGCTGCTACAGAGCTGATGTTCAATTAGAAATGACAGCAGATATAGGATATTGGACTATTAAAGTGTGGGGATTTTATACAATAGGTGGCGGGTCAAAACGTATTCTCAACTCTGATAAGTTTAAAGTGGAGGAGGTGAATGACTAATGGCAACAGATGCACAAATAAAGACAGTGCGCCAAGAAGCGCGAATTTATGGCTATGAATACTTTAGTAACTATAATGGTACAAAATTAGAATTATTGAAACAACAACCTCCTATAACAGTTTATTCAGTTGTAAAAAATAAAACAACAACCTTAACCGCAGACACAAATTATACATTTGACGATTACAGAACAATAACACTAACAACTGCGGCTGCTGATTCGGATGTTTTTAAAGTTGAATATGGAACAACAGTTACAAATGCGGAAATTAGTGATGTTGTAGACTACTCAAAAGAGGAAGTTTATGCTGAATTAGGCACATATTATACATCAACTAACCTCACAACTTCGACTTATGTTGCAGATTTATACGAAAAGTTAGCCGCTGGCTATATTATTCTAAAATATTGGGAAGGCTACACCCGCGGCGAAGACTTTTGGAACTACGGGCGTAATCTTATTGATACGGTTCACAAAAGGATTCAAGAAATTAAAGACGGTGAAAAACAATTAAGAAGTACAGATACAACTGTCGTAAGTAAAGAGAATTTAGCGTTCAAATATGCCTTACTCGATTATGCACAAGGTCTAAAACCATCTGAAATCTACACATTTAAGGCAGAAGACACAGATGAAGAGGTATACTAATGGGTGATGGGTTTCCAACTCCAGAGGTTGACATTCGGTGGTCTCCGGATGCAACGAGAAAATTTAGAAATGCTGATGGTACTTTCCGTGCATTAGAAGGTTGGGAAAATTTTTGGATGGAAAGTGGCGTAGTAGATGATTTGAAGAATAGCATCAAACAAAATCTCGATTTAGGAGTAGACCCCGAAGGTGTTATGTGGGCACCACTTAGCCAATCATATAGTGCAAAGGTTCATAGGTCACGAATGGTTGTTGGCTCTGCTGCATATATGGCATATGTAATTGCGCCAATAATCGAAATGCGCAAAACTTTTTTGAGATATATACCAAATCCTGCTTATGAGCACGACCACTATCAATTTCTCAGAGGCGGATGGCTAACATCACGTGGCAGAGTACCAGCACGTGAATGGTTCGGAATATCACAAAGTTTTGAAGATGATGTTGAAAGACGGATGGCTGACTATGTCGAGCGCAAATTAATGGAAATTGAAACAGGAGGTATTTAATGGCAGCAATTGACCGCGATGCAGGTGAACCATATTATACATTTAAACGAATGCACGAAGACTTCTACAACCGCCTCATGACTGACGCGCGTCTTGCGCGCGAATATAAGATTGACACATGGGGGGAGGGTCGTTTTGATTGGCACCATTTACCACCTACCGGTATACATGCAAAATATCAGCGCGTATATGCAGAACCTATCGAAGAATCAACGAGCTTTTATACATACCGTGTTTGTGTTATTATCTGGGTTTTAATTAATGTTTATGATGTTTCAAAGCAATATGACCTCGCGGAACTTTACCTTAGCCGCATCACACAAATATTTACAGAAAAACCTGATGATTGGGCTTTAGATGGAACTGTAACTGATATAAAATATGGGCGTGCGGATTATGCGCAAGATTGGAATGAACGAGGTCAATCTATAATGTTGTGTTCTGCCACATTCTATATTTATGCGGATATAGAAAGAATGCACACCCAAAGTACATGAAATAAATAATATAATGTTACGCAAAGTTAATAAATGATAAGAGAGGATAAATAACTATGATGTGAGAACCGGTTGGTAATGCAACCAACGGTTCAAATATATAAAGATATAAAGGATGTTTAAACATTGAGGTGAAAATAAATGACGTCAGCAAGTATGGGAAGATATTCTGAAATTGGTTTAACTACTGTAAGAGCGTATTTAGATAAAATAACAACCATAAGTGGTACAACATATACGATGGAGGATGCTGATGATTATATAAAAGATTCTGTATATGCAAACGGAAATCTTGTATTAATCTCAGGCACGGCAGAGGGGAGTATTTTAGAAATTACTTCATCTAATGCAACATCAAATATTTATGTTGTTGCTTCAACGGTTGCTGGTGCTGCAGTAAATGACCAAGTTGCAATAATTCCCAAACCGTTAGCTTATTTATGCTTAGAGTCAGAAAGTTTAAAAGAAACGGTTAACTGGAATGATACAGAATGTCTCCAAGAATGGGAAAAGACATCACATGTGCCATTAACAGTTGACACGGGCGGGGATTTAGGGTTATTTATTGGTGAATCTTCACCAGCTCTACATTTAGTTTTAGCCGCCGCAATGGGAGTTTCTACATCAACAACCGTCGGTGGTGGTACACACACAATGACACCAGGCGAAACAGTCGATACATTAACAGTCATGATAATGCGTGGTAACCGTGTATCATTACAAGTATACGGTGGAATGTCTGTTGATAGTTTAACACTTGACCAACCCGCTGGTGGTATGGGGACTTCAAGAGTCACATTTACTGGTGGTTTTGGTATACAAGAAATTGGTGGAACAAGTAAAACATTCACAGCTGAATGTTGGAATCCTCCAGCACAGTCACCAGACCCAAAGAGAATGCACTTCAGACATTGTGTTGTTTCAAAAGCAGCCGTACCAAAGAAGTTTGTAGAATCATGTAATGTTACAATTAATCGTAATCCTGTTACTGACCGTAGACTCGGTGATTATTATACCGCAGATGTACGCAGTGGTACGTTCAGGATGACTGGTACTGTTGTACAGTGGTTTGAAAATGATGATGAGTTAACAGCATGGCGCGGTGATACAGCAGCAATATCCGACCCGACAGCGTTTGATTTGACCTATAAATGGACCGGTACACAAAACACAGCATGTTATCTAGAAGTAGATGCATATGATGTGGTTTGGACTGATTCATCAGAACCTATCGCTGAGGGAAGAATTAAAGAAACATTAACTTGGACAGCAAAATATAAAATAGCAGCATCAAAAACAGCACAAATTATATATTGTGACGCAACTACTGCACCTGCTTAATCAGGCTTATGAAATTTAAAGCACAATGGTTCTTGGACGGAAAAGAAGTAGAGCTTCCTGAAATGAAGATAGAAGGCTCACTAGCAGTGGCTGAATTAACGAAAGAACATGTAGATGAGTTTGTGCCATTCTTGACATCAGTTCAAGAAGAATCGCAAATTCGTTTACAACTTAATGTTCTTTCCGAATTTTTAGCAACTACAACACCTAGCGAACAGCAGGTTACTAGCGTGTTAACAGTGATGACCTTTTATAAAAAAGATTGGGACAAAATAGATAAAGTGCAAGTGAAAGTACTTGTTGACGAGTTATCAACAAAACTTTTAGCAGCTGTGGAAAAGACAGCAAGAGTTTCTATTGAAACCGCACCTTTTTTCTTGCGACGCAGTATATTAGAAGCATATTATATGATAAAAGCATATATATATGAAGAAGCTCGCAGGAAAAATGAAAAGCCGAAGATGCCGTTTGAAATTGATGATTTGAAGTCGTTAATTTCTGATGCTGAGTTGGCTCAATTTACGCAGCACTCTATATCTAAAATGCAACAAGCAGCTGTACCAGAAACAGCTCCTCCATCTCAAGAAGACCTGAAAAAAAACTAGCAAAGCGGCCTGATGAAATAAGGACACTTATTCATTGCGTCGCTTATAACTATCATTGGTCGTTGGAATACATACTAATTTCGTTTGACATGGAATACGTGCGACAACTAATCGATGATGCACTTCTTTTTAATCCTTGGATAAGTAAATCAAAAGAACCAGATGATGTGCCAGAAAATATAAGAAAGGAAATGTTAGAAAAACGTAAGCAGTGGTTAAAAGATGGCCCAGGGAAAGTATGATTTACTTATAAGAGCGAATACCATAGGCATTACGCGCGCGCAGTCTGAAATTACATCGTTGTATCAATCTGGTGTAGTAAATATAAATCAGATGGGCGCAAGTATGCAGCAATTGGGCCATCACTCATTGCGTACGCTCGCTATTTTTAAAGGTTTACTTTTATATCGTGGTTTTGGTATGTTTACCCAGCAAATTGGGGAAGGTATCGGGGCCGCAATTGAATTTCAAAAGGAAATGGCGCGTGTTAATAGTTTATTGCTCGTGGGTCAACAAGAGTTGCAAAGATATACCGATGCTATTATCAGGTTGGGTGAAAAAACACCTTTAACGTTAGGACAACTCGCGACAGGTTTGTATGATATAGTTTCAGCTGGATTTGAAGGTGAAAAAGCATTATTCATTCTTAATGCTGCATCGCGTGCAGCAACAGCGGGTGCAACTGATTTACGAACAGCAGTTCAAGCTGGCATAGGTACAATGTATGCTTACGGTAAAACACTTGAGGATTTAACACATATTTATGATGTTCAATTTCTCGCTGTTAAGCTAGGTATTTTTGAATATGAACAATTAAACCAAGTTATGGGTCGCGTAGTGGCAACCGCTTCTCTTGCTGGGCAAGGTATGGAAACTGCATTTGCAGCATTAGTTGCTGTATCACGTGGCGGCTTTGGTGGCCCAGCGTTTGAGGAGGGTTCAACTCGTGTTGTTAACTTCTTCCAACAATTAACAGACCCTGTTGCACAGCGGAAAATAAAAGAGTTGGGTATTGCGGTTTTTAATTCATTTGGTAAAATGCGAAATGCTATTGACATAGTGGCAGATTTACAGAGTGTTTTAGCATCGAAAACAGAAGAACAACGACAAGCAACTATCGCGTCTATATTTACAAATATTAGGTCCGCCCAAGGTTATGAAGTATTATCACGACAATTAGAAATTTGGCAGCAAACACAAATGGAAAGTATATTTGCAACTGGCACTATGGAAGAAGCAGCAAGCAAAATGGATGACCTCGTTTCGACCACAATGATAAATATGCAAAACAGATTTGCTGCCGCTATGACAGGAATGGTTTCAAGTCTCGCCCCTGCATTAGATACACTATCAAAAATGTTTCAATCACTTGGCCAATACATCTATCCTGTTATTATATTTCTTTCTCTTCTCATTTCCAAATACATTATAGCTGCGGCTTCATCTCGAATATTAGCAATGCAAGAACAAAAAGTCGCTCTTAGCCTTCAAGAAGAAAAAATTGCTTACTCTATATTAAACTTACAATTAGAACGGAATGGAGTTGCTCTTGATTTGAGAATGTTAAGGCTGAAAAATAATATTACCATGACAGACTCAGAAATCATGGCTATATTTGCACAAGGGGCTGCTATCAGCCAATCAAAGGCAGAGAGAATTAAGGAGGATTATGTTGCTTTAAAGAGTATTAATACATTATTATTACGGCAAGCCGCAATTGATGGTGAAATTAATGGACTAAAGAGAGAACAAATAGCACTTGCGGGAGTAACACAACAACTAACGCTTCAAAAATGGACGATGGCTACACAAGTGTTTGCAATAGTGGGCATGACGGCTGCTATGTATGCTTTGTCAGCAGGCCAGAGAGAAGTTGGTGCTGCATTAATATTTGTTTCAACAACATTACAAACACTCGCTACAATTTTGCCTATTGTAACAACACTTATACAAGCGAAGACGGCAGCGACCATGCAATTAGCCGTTGCTGAAGCTGGTGCAACTGCTGGTATATCTGCTTATGCTGCTGCTGCTGGTATTGCTGTGATGGTTGGTGCAATGACCGCTGCTATGATTATGCTCACAAGTGCAACACAGGAAGCCACCACTGCATCTACAGATTTTACGGGCAGTCTTGATGATATGGGTTCTGCATTGGATGATATGCCTAGCAAAGTTCGCCAGCTCGTTACTGAATTAGTAAAAGAGGGGACAGTAATTGAAACAATTAGAAGAGAAGTTGAACAAATGGCGGGTATCACAAGCGAATTTGGTGTATCACAAGCGATGGCACTTATTAAAACTGGTTATATGAATGTAGGTGAACAAGGATTTATTCAATCACCAACCAGGTGGTTCCCAGAAAAATTAACAGGAACAACTGATTTTGAAATGGCATTGAAGTCGTATAAATATACATCAGAAGAAATTACAAAAATACATGAGGGTGATTTAACCCTAATAATGGATGTACAGAGCAAGTTGATGGGTGAATCAGATAGAGCAATGCGTGATGCTTTGACTCTCATGATTTTTGGTCAGGAATTTGGTAATGCATTAATAGCATCATGGGATACTGCAGGAAAGAAGATGGGGTCCGCTGCAGAAACAACAAAAGGCGTGATGGATTATGTTGAAAAGCGCAGTGGTGAAATTAGAGATGATGTTGTAGCAGGGCTTGGAGATTCAATTAACGAAGGGATGGTTACAGTAACAAATGTAACATGGGATGAATTTCAAAAAATTCGGAAGAACCTTAGTGCGAGCCAATATCAAGCTATTCAAACAACAACCGGTGTTAAAGGTCCTTTAGGACTTGTAAAATGGACAAAGGATAAATGGACAGTAAATTTAACAGTTGAAGGATATGAAAAAGTAGCTAATATGTTTGAAGGAAGTAAAGATACATCCATTTTGGGAAAATTATTTAAAACTGCGGAGGGTACAACAGCTGGCACCATGTCAGAAGATTTTAAAAATTACCTTATAAACCAAGCGTTGAGTCAAAATAAAGACTGGCTAGCTTTGCAAAATGTAGCAGAAGATGGAATTATTGCGATGGTGGATAGTAATGAAAAGGTCGCTCTAACTGCAGAAGAACAATTGGCCGCTGATGCCCAAGTAGTTGCCGATGCTGTCGAATCATGGTCAAAAATAGGCGATATTACCCAAATAAGTGACGCAATAACTAAAATGGTGTCACGTGGTGAGTCATTAGATGAAGCCGGGTTTACATTTAATGGTGTTGCAGGCCAGTGGAAGACATTAGGCGATAAATGGGCCGAAATTCAAGCCAAGTGGGCAGCACTTGATATGATTAAAACTTTTATTGATGTATTTTCAACGATGAAAGACTTACAAATTGAGGGTGTTGATACAACTGGTTTAAATACAGCTGCTGAAAATGGCTTGGTGCAAATAGGCGAAGCTATCACGCCTTTTATGAGCGGTATGGTTACGGATATAACTGATGTATTTACCGGTCTTCAGGGCAATCTTAGCAACAAAGACTTTTGGACTACAGTTTTGCAATCTGATGAAGTTGTAGAAACTGTTAAAGAAGCCGTAAAAACAATTAATGATATGGCAGGCGACTTAATTAGCGCGGTAACAGGATTTGACCGTCTTAGCGAATTTATAGACCAACTAGTTGCCGCGGGCGTTCGTTTGGACGATGCGGGCTTCTATTTCGGCGGCGTAGCCGGCCAGTGGGAAACTCTTGGGGAGAATTGGAAGAAAATACAAAAAATGTGGATGGCGTTGCAAATTATTGGCACAATAATGGATGTTGTTGGCAATCTTGCCACTGCTGCGCAACAAGAATATAAAGTCGGCGAGAGGCAAATCCCTATATATGATACACGTGCTACCGAGCGCGCAATATCTGCGCAGCAACAACTACCTGCAGTAAGAAACTTCATTAAGTTTCATGAAGAGGCGGGATTGACAAATAATTTGGCATATGAATATATGGTGCAGGCAGAAAAATCTCTTAGTAAAATAGCAAAAGAAACTGAACAATATGTTTCTGGTTATACTACTGAGGACATTATGGGGTCCGCTTTTGATGATGCGACAAAAAAACAAATATTAGATATGCAAAGTCAGCTGTATAATACACTCTTGCCATTTATCCAGCAGATGGCTGGCGGTGCAACAGGCGGATTAATGAGTATTATAAGCGGATTTATAGGTAATTTAAACAATCCAAACTTTTGGGATACACTTTTTGAAGATACAGAAGAACAGGTGGTCAAAACTATCGAAGAAATGGCTAATGACTTCCGTGATGTACTCAGCGGTGCAAGTGGATTCAGCGATGCAATTAGCACGTTTGTTGAACACAGCACCGAATTAGAGTCAGCTGGATTCTACTTTAAGAACGTTGCAGAAGGTTGGCAAATGCTTGGTGAGGAATGGGCTCGCATACAGTCATATTTTAAAATGACTGAACTAATTAATTCATTCATCCAATCCGCAAAAGCGATGCGAGAATATGGTGTTACATTGCCAGAGCAATTTGAATCGAATATGTTTGCTCTTATGCAGTTAATGGCTTACAGAGTTTTGCCAGATTTTCAAGGCGTTATCGATGATTTATTAGAAAATATAGGAAGTGAAGGATTTTGGGACGCACTTGCAAAAGGTATGGCTGAAGCTGACATTAGACAGAGTAATAGTATTGTTTTAGCACCATATATTGTTATTAGTGAAAGAGCGGATGCACAAGAAGTAGTTAGCATAGTACATGATGCATTAGTTTCTGAAGCAAAGCGTGCTGGGTTTACTTGGGGTGGTGGTTAAGTGACCACAGTTTATACTTATGAATTCCATGACGTTGTTAATGATGGTGATTTTGCGTTTGGCACCCACCAGATAGCTCAAACATTTACATCGGGATATGCGTCCCGTAATCGTGCGCACAATATCACCGCTGTTGCGCTCTTGTGTTACCGATTCGGTAGCAGTACTGGCGATGTCACAGTAAGTATTAAAGCAACATCAGCGGGCAAACCGACAGGTGCTGACCTATGCTCGGTTGTTATTTCTGCCGCCAACCTCCCATCTTCTACGGCTTGGTACACTTTTACATTTACAGCCACAGCTGCATTATCAGCAAGTACTATGTATGCTATCGTAATAAAATATCCATCTGGTAACGACACGCATTTTATTGTATTGCGAGAAGCTTATGCTGATGGTGCGTATGGAGGAGGAACTGTAGTGTCATCAGCCGACAGTGGTAGTTCGTGGACCATTGACTCTACATCAGACCTTTGTTTTATAGAATATGGTGAATCAAATACCTCGCTTTTTGAAAATCACACAACTTACACTGCATGGGATACAGACGCTTTTCGTGGTGTATATTGGCAAGCCCAAACCTTTACTATTGGTAATACAGGACCAAATGACAAATTTTCCTTAAGGTCAGCAGTCGTTAATTTGTATCGCGTCGGTAGCAGTTCTGGCGACGTGGTTGTTGGTATTAGAACAGCGTCTGGTGATATTCCAACAGGTAGTGACCTTACTTCATCAACAATCACAGGAAGTTCGATACCTACAACTAGCAATTTTGTTGAGTTTACTTTTACAAACACAATTACATTACAACCAAGCGCTGTATATGCTATTGTAATGAGATATACAAGTGGTGACGCCAGCCATTATATGGTTTCAAAGTTTTCTACAGATTCAGGATATTCGGGCGGAAAATGGAACACCTCAACTAACAGCGGTAGTAACTGGACGTCTGATTCGGATGTAGATTTATTATTTGAAATATGGGGAACTTCGTATAATTTACAACCTACTGAGTCATTTAGCACAAATGACACAGTTACAATTAAAAAAAGAAAAATAACACTTGGTGATGCCACATCCCTACATGACAACTGTGTTACGCACCATAAAGGAGCTGGTTATTACATGAAAGGTTGGGTTGTATATGTTGAGGGTTCGGATTATACGGTGGTACCGAATATATTTTCAATTACATATAATGACCCAAGTATTGTTTTAACGGATGTGCCTGAGTTCGAGATAGAAACAGACAACCTTACTGGTCGTAATATTAATAAATACTGTGTGGGCAAAAAGTGCCAAATATATAAGGATAGCGCGTTGATGTTTCAAGGTATTATTGAACCGCGCAGTTTTGAAAAATCATCTTCTGGGAGCAAAATGAAGTTTGGTGGTGTACATGAAGGGTATCATTATTTGAAGAATCGCGTATGTGATTATTACCGCGCAAATAATAATGACTACGCTCCATATGTCAATCCGTGGCAGTTTGGTCGGTTAACATCAACATCAAATAATGAACTTGTTGATGGGCTGCGCCCCGACGAAATAATGCAATGTGTAATAGGGACGAAATTTATATGGCAAGAATGGTTTGACAATCATGACTATATAATGTCAGATGTCACAACATCAGTATCAGACATACAGCAAGAATTTATCGGCGTGTCAACTCTTGGTGGCGGAGTTCTAGACGCAACTGAGTGGGCTGCCCAAATATTTACTCCGTCTTCTACTTATATGATGAACAAGGTAGCTATTGCATTGAAAAAATTTGGTACTTTATCTGCCGGCTATGTAGAAATTTATATATCTAATGTTGATGGAATTTTTCCAACAAATACAGGTTTTGCAACAGCTGCTATAGATGCCTCCCTCGTAACATCGTCAACTGCATTATATGAAGCGATACTATCCCAGCCGATATACGTAGCACAAGACGAACATTATGCTATTGTTGCAACATGGCCAGACGGGAATGGGGAGCAGCGTATAGAGTGGGTAACTGATTACACAAACACATATGGGGGCGAGGCGCTAGATAGAGCATGGGGCATGATTGCAACGGGATATAAAGATGCATGGGTTGATTGTTATTATGATTTGTATTTTAGAACATATGGGTATCCCGCAAGTCTTCCGCTAGCTGTATATGATGGGTGTTTGAGATTACCCCAATTAGCAACATCATCTGATGTGGCATTCAATAAATCTGGTTTTATTAAATCTATACCATTATGTAATGGTGACCCAAACGTTGATGAAATGGGCGATATTTCTTCTGTATCTATAAAATTGGTAGGCACGTTGTATGATGGTACAAAAACATTATACGAGCGATTCAATACGCCAATAAATACAGCTTATTCGATGTATGGAAATAACTGGCTTGCACAAATTTTTACTGTTGGTAATACAGGTGCAAGCGAACAGCATCACGCTGTATGTGTAAAATTATATCTAAGAAGATATGGCACACCAGGTCCGTTCGTAGTATCTTTGAGAAATGTGTCAGATTATGACCCAATAGGTACTGATTTAACCATTGGAAGTATTGATGGTAATACAATCCCTCTTGAGCAAGAATGGATAGAAATACCTCTTAGTGGCTGTACATTGAATGCGGACTCTCAATATGCAATTTTGTGTAGAGCACCGGGTGGTGATGCAACTAACTACATAAGTTGGCTTGGCTATTCTGGCAGCACTTATGGCGGCGGGTGGTATAATTATTCAAACGACGGTGGTGTAACATGGCCGGGAGCATCATCACCTGTTGACTTAGCATTTGAAGAGTATGGCGATTATAATGGACTATTGACATTAGGTGAATATTCAACGACTTACAATAGCGAATGTAGTACGTATAGTACCTCATGGAATACCCAAACTTTTACAGTTGGTACTGTGGGTAGCAATACATCACATTATATTACTGGTGTTAGACTCAGATTGTTCAGGGTCGGAACACCAGGAATGTTTACTGTTTCTATAAAAAATACATCCGGCGGACTCCCTACAGGCGCTGACTTAACAGCAGGAAGTATCAGCGGTAACTTACTTACTACAGCATCCGCGGGTGTGTGGTATAATATATTATTTTCAAACCCGTATAAAATTAATAACTCAACAAAATATGCTATTGTTGCGAGAGCGCCAAGCGGTAATGTATTAAATGCAGTTAAATGGAAAATATACGGGAGTACTACATATGCTGGTGGTGAGTGGTTGTACTCTACAAACAGTGGCGACGCATGGCTTGTGCCTGGAACATCTCAGGACTTGACATTTCAAGAATACGGGAATTACTTCCACCCTATTTTATACGTGTGCAGAAATGCTGGCGAATCAACACCAACATGGCGTCAAACAGACTTAACATATGATGGCGATTCCATATGGGAAGGAACATATATATTTAGTGATTATTCAGCACAACAAAATCAATTCGGATATGCTATTTCACTTAATAGTGACGGTAATAACACGACAGAAATAGATTATGCTAGGTTTGATTGCAACACAAATTCAGATACCAGCGTTACCGCTGGTAATATAAGTGCTTATAATGACCCGAACACAACTGATGACACAATTGCGGTTGATTTATCAGGTTTGACGCGGTTAGAAGCACTTGAAAAAGTTAGAAAATTAACTAATACAAGCACAGCATATGGGGATGTTAATTGGGATGCTTATATTGATAATGATTTAAAATTCAATTTTACAACTGTTCGTGGCGAGGATATTGACAAAATATTTTCATTCCAAAATAGAAATGTTACACTAATTAATAAGAAGTTGGATGGCGAAATTAAGAATTCAATAATAGCAATAGGTCAAGGTGAGGAACCGTACGCAGTAACTCTTGTGGGAACTGAAATGCAGGATGCAACATCTATTGCAACGTATGGTAAAAAAACAGGTTATTTTATTGATAAATCTATTCCGGATGCTCCTACCTTATATAAAGCTGCAAAAGCATACTTGAAATATATGAAAGACCCGCGCGAAACATTAAATATCAATATCTGTAATGACCCCGCTTTAAATTGGGATGTTGGTGATAGGATTAGAGTTGCTGACGATGATATAGATGTTGATGATTATTACAGGGTTTTATCACGAAAAATTACAAAAAAGATGGATGCAGAGGAGGAGGTTGATATTGAGTTGGGTACCAAATCTGGCACGCTTGGTGGATTCTTTCAAAATATGCAGAACAGGTTTAACAACCAAGAAGTCATTACGCAAGGAACTGGCTCCCCAACCAACACACTCGCAGCAGGGTTGGTGTTTGATTGCACAAGAGCAGCTGAATATACATTTTATGTTCCTGCAAATGCACAACGTATACTTATATCAGCCGCAACACATTTATTTCGTGCATATTCAAAAGCCGCACTCGGCACTACATCTGGTTATACGTCTTTTCAGACAGGAACTGGCACATTTACATACAGTGCAGAAGGCGACTATAATAAAGATATCACTATTAACGCATATAGTGGCACCCCACGTTTAATTATTAGAACGAGGTTGCAGCACCTATCAGGCACTTATCCATACTCAATGAGAACAATGCTAACAGACTCGTGGATTACTTACGACGAAATTGCAACATCAAGCGGGTATTTATTAGCAAGGAACGCTACAATCACAACACAGGATAATGTTTCAAATAAAACTCTTCGCATGACTGTTCAAAAGGCAGGTTCCACGTCGTCCATTTTTTCATATTCATACACGATATGGAAGGAAGATGGCCATGTACATGATATAGACTACGGAATATATGAATATGATTATTATCCCGCAAGAGTGCATATGAGAATTGACAGTTTAACTTCTCCTATTATTGAGAAATTCGGATTTATAGGCACAACATCTACATCTGGCAGTGTTACTGAATTGGATATTACAGATGATTTGCGGGATTCAAATGGTAAAATTGTAGAAGGACAACATATATTATATTTTATGTCTCAAGATTTTCCGCCAAACGAATATGGCCTTGGTATTATAAGCGTTTCACATTCTGTTGTTGTAAACACAGCATCGAATGTTGATTTAAATCCACTTCCGGTGTAATCATGTCAAGATGGTATATAAATGATGTTGAACTAACCAATACGGTTGTATCCTCTGAGAAGATTAACATGCCGTGGGTCAACACCGCACATGAAATATATAACAAAAAATCTGTGGTGAATTCACCTGCTCGTAGTGCACAACCTATTGTTGTTGATATGTCTCTTCGCGGTGCAAATCGTTTTAATTTAGAATCGAGTATTAGAGCAGAACTCGAAAGTTCACACACTGTAATGATTTCGTGTATAGGCTCAAATACTTATGTTGATGAGGATAAAACATTTGTGTGGGTTATGCCAACTGGTTTTAACGTTAAGGATGAACATAATATACTGCGCTGTAGTATAAGCGGGTTAATTGATGAACGTATAATTCATAGTTGTGATTTTTTAACAAATTGGTCAGGCACCACTGGTGTTAGTCTGTCATTAAGTACGGCATATTACGGTCAGCATTCAATAAAAACAACGATGACATTGTCCGCATCAACATTTGACGCCTCTTATACGCCCGCACAACCATGTGACTTATCTGTTAATACATATTTGTCCTTTTGGCTCCAAAGTGTTTTGCCATCAACATCCTTCTCAGCATCTAGAGTTATATTAGAAACAGCTACCAATAATTATTTTTACTGGAATACAACATATAATGCAAATACATGGACATACGAAAATCTGACATTGAAGGGGCCGGCAGGAACTGTGGGAAGCCCTTCCTTAGAAAATATAACAAAAATCACAAAACGAATTATATCGTCTATTACAACAACAACCCCACAATATATAGATGATATGAGGGTGTGGTAACATGGCGTATTGTATAAATGATTTTGAGATTGCAGGGTATCAAGTGCATGCACGAAATACAGCGGATAAATGGAATATTTTTCAGCAGGCGTCAGAAGGCATACCATATCTCGAAAGAACAGGTCAAACGAGCACTGATGTGACGCTCGGTTTTTCCCTTTATGGAACATCAAGATATGCCAATTTAACAACTTTAAAAGAAACTTTAAAAAACTCAAAAAGAATTTGTATAACATATAATGATGTTGTGAGTTCTTTTGATGGTGAGGCAACAACGGGCACTTTATTATATATTTCTGGACTGACTGGTTCGCATAGTATTACAGGTATATCGCGAATTAAAACATACGACCAAGGGGCAGCATGCGACAACTCTGTATATAGCCGTTACTACAGCTTTTTGCTCAACGCACCATATAGGTATGTGTCGTCCACACCACCATCTATTATAGAATTTTATGGATATGATAATCCAAATGCACAAAGCACCAGCACGACATGCAATTGGAATTCTGCGTGGGACAATAAATGGATAACATTAGCACATATTATTCGTCCATATGATTCAAATTTAGCCGACCGATATACATGCCGAGGATATGTTAATGGTTCACTCGTTGGTGTTAGCACAAACACTGCTTTTTCTTGTGGTGCAACCGAAGAGGGTGGAGATTTTGTTATTGGGTCTTTAGGTGGTAGTGGCAGATGGTATAAAGGGTCGATTGATTATATTAAAATATATGACACAACTCTCAGCACGGAACAAATTACAACTATTTATAGCGACGGAACTATCCCAATCGACCCTGTTGGGTATTATAAACTGAATAAAGGCGCTGGATATTGCCCAAATATTACAAATTATTGTGGATTACAATTTGATGGGACAGGGGGCAGCTATGTCAACGTTCCTGAAACATCAAGCTTGCAGCTTACAACAGGTGTTACGCTTTCCTGTTGGATACGGCCAGATACAATGATGACAGGATATAGTGCTTATCCTGGATTTATTTGGAAAAAATGCACTGCTGACACAAATCAAGGTGTTTCATACTGTCTCTGTATATTTCATACCGCTGCTAGCAACTACAGATGTTTCCGTTTTATGATATCCACAGCTTCTGGTTATGGCTGGAGTTTTACAACTACAAAATTACCTATCAGCGAGTGGGTTCATATTGCTGCGTCATATGACCAAACTTCACACACAGCAAAATTGTATATAAATGGCAGTAATGTACTAACTGATAGTGCAACTGCAACTGGTGCACTTATAGCCAGTGACGGCAACCCGGTCAGATTAGGTATAGGCAGTGGCACGGGCGAGAAGAACAGTTTTATAGGAATTATGCGCGATGCGCGCATTTATAACAGAGCGTTAACTGCCACTGAAATTTTAACTCTTTACGAGAGGTCAGGGCAGCCCACCTCCGGCCTTGTTGGTCATTGGGAAATGGATGAGGGAGAGGGTTTAACAGTGCAAGACGATTCTGGCTATTGCAATCATGGAACAATTACAGGGAGTGGCATTCATTGGTGTTTACCACCAAAATGTTATATTATAACTCCACCTTTTGCATCAAATGAAAGTACACGCTACCTCTATGGCAACACACAGCACGTGTGGCTTGCGCCAACCGACCTCACTATTGATGAAGACAAAGGACCTGAGATATCATTAACAATTTCTGGTACTATCGACCCATATCAAATTAATTCATGTGATTCTCTAAATGGTTGGGTGTCTAGCGGACATATGTCATTGATACCTATTAAAAACGGAAGACAGTGTTTACGAGTTGCGTTTTGTAATTTTATTGAACAACTTGCATATGACCCGGGTTGGTCATTTAGCCTTTTAGACGCAAACTACCTAACATTTCGATTTTATACATTACTCTCCGCTGATAAATTTGATAATCGTTGGATTTTCCTACAATCTAGCAACCAGGATTATGTTGCATGGGAATTTACATGGTCGGCAGACGAATGGAATGATATTGAAATCGACCTCTCGTCCCCAGACGTTACACATGGAACGATGGATTGGTCAAACGTCAGATTATTTGATTTCTATCTTGTCAGAGCTGAAAATCCAGCCACTTCGAGAACTAATACAAAAACATTTTATTTTACAGGTACAACACCTGCAACCCAATTTATGCAGAGTGCACCAATGATGTTATACAATAATCTACAAACATATGCATATACCACGCGTTCATCTGATATTCAAACAATATCAGGCAATTCATGCCCGCCATTAGATTTGGGATATATATCAAAAGTAGAAATACGTGCATACGCCACAGGAAAAACAACATTCACACCTACATTGACATTACAACCAATATACAATGGTGTTTTGGGGGGCACATCCTTTTCAGCCACACTTTCAACAACAGGAGCCGACCCCCCTGATAAATTGTCATGGACCTCGTGGAATAATATAACATCTGTATCTGATATGCCGGATTTATGGACGTTTGGTTCATTTTATTTGCTTGGTTGCAAAGTAACAAAAACAGGTACAGGCGGGGCATATGTTGCACTCGTTCAAGGTCGCATCACCTACGACGGTGAAGAGCACGTATTCCTTTTTGATGACTTCCGTTGGCATTAACAAAAACATTTATATCTATAAGGCATATTTTCACTTCTATGCGAAGATGTGAAATTTGCGGAGCTATTATCCCCGAGGATGCGCGGTCTAACAGACGTTTTTGTTATCCCAAATCAACATGCCGCGCAAAAGCATCCCGAGAAAAACGACGAAATAAAGCGTTGTGGGAATTGGAATATAAAGGCGAAAAAGTTTTTTATCAGAGGTGAAAATATGGAACCTATCGGACAAATTATAAAAGATTTTGTTTGTCAGACATTTAATTTTAATAATGAGAAAACAAAAATAGAAATTAAATATATTGAAGATGAAATTTTCATAAACATCGAAGCAAAAAAAGTAGGTGATTAAAATCACAGAAGTCTGGAATATAAAAATGAAGCAGAATGATGCTAATCTATATTTCCGTGGTGATGTTCATCTAGGATGTAAACAATCTGATGTTGATGCATGGAAATTAACAAATCAACTTGTGCAAAACGACCCGATTGGTTTCGATTTCGGTATGGGTGATTATGTTGATTCTATTGTTGCAAAAGATAAACGATACGACCCGTTTAATAGAGACGATAACTTTGAGTCGGTTGATGATGCATTTATTTATTTTGAGGAACAATATGCAAAACTACGAAATAAATCAGGTGGTTTATTAATTGGTAATCATGAATGGCAATTAATACAATACTCTGAAATGAATGAGATTAGAAAAATATGCTATCGGTTAAAAATACCATATTTAAGTTTTGCTTCTTTTATTAGGTTAGAATTTCCAAACGGCAACGAGTTGACTGGATTTATTGCGCATGGGTCTGGTGGCGGTAGAAAGATTGGTGGTAAAATTAACCGTTTAGATGAAGTTAAGGGCAAACTAACCCACGTTGATTTTGTTGTTTATGGCCACACACATGAATTATTCGCGCGCCCTGTTCCTGTTTTAACATTTAACACTGACATAGAATCGCGTATTATTCATATGGCTTCCTCGGGTTCATTTTTACGCAATTATGTTGAAGATACGATTGGATATGGAGAGCGCGGATTATATGACCCGCTACCAGTTGGTTTTGTCTGGCTAGGTGTAAGAGATGGCGAAATTAAGACCGGATTCAATTACAAAATATTGCACTAAACCTCTTGTTCTTGTTCCTGATTCCCAAATTCAGCGGAATCCTGTATTTTCAGGAAAACAGTATTTACCACCATGTAAATACACGGAATCCTCTTTTAGAATTATTTCTGTTGGTGTTCATCAGCTATCCCCTGCTGCAAATTTTATTTTTTTGAACAAGCCAGCATATCTCGTGTTTAATGATGATTTGTATAAAGACCATAGAAACACATTTTGGAAACCACTCTTAAAGACTCAATTTCCCGTTTATTATATATCACCATTTTTTGGTGTTGGGTGGCTCGGTGACAATATAGGCTTTTATGACATAACAATGGAGGAAACATTTTACATTTGGCGCCAACTCCATTTATGGCAAGTTATAATGGATTTGTATGACACATTGCAATGCGATGCCGTGTTGTCCTACTTACCACAGATTTATGATAATACAGTCTTCGTTGAGGGGCTTCCGTGGTATAAATTTGGCAAAAATGCATTGAAAACAAAGAAACACCGTGAAACCCTCCTCTCTCTTGCAAAAAATCTTCACGGAAACGCGCTTTAAACACACGAACTCATGCTTATTAATATATTACCATGTGTTTCTGAGATATCGCGTTAAAACGCGAAATAATGAGGATTAATGGGAAAACGCGGGGGTATGATATAAGTAAGATTTTAGCCAAAAAGTTTTGGTAATTTTGCCATAATAAAACAAGTTTAACCCACAGTATTGAAATAGTCGTATTTATTAAGTTAATCTTACTGTTTTGAGGTGATAAAATTATGCAATTAACAGCGAACGCAATCGATTTATTAAGCAAGCGATATTGTAGCCATGGTGAAAAGCCAGTTGATATTTTTCCGCGTGTTGCAAAAGAGATAGCAAAGCACACTCCCGGAGGCAATGGAAATATACCACAGCTCGAAAAAGAATATAATGAGATGATGCAAAGTTTAGATTTTCTTCCTAACTCTCCATGTATAAGAAATGCTGGATATAATAATATGAATAAAGCATGTTTTGTACTTCCTGTTGAAGATTCAATTCCGGGAATTTATAGAGCGCTTCTCCAATCTGCAATAATTTTTAAGGCTGGCGGTGGATGCGGGTATAATTTTTCCGACATAAGAGAAAAAGGTGCAATTTTAAAAGCAGGCGGAATGGCTTCTGGTGTTCTTTCGTTCATGAATTTATTTGATGCATCGACCGAAGCTGTAAAGCAAGGCGGTTTTAGGCGCGGTGCAAGTATGGGTGTTCTTGAATATGACCATCCTGAAATTTTAGATTTTATTCAAATTAAAACAAGATATGATAAACTTACCAATTTTAACTTATCTATATTAGTAACAGATAAATTTATGAAATTAGTTGAAACAGATGATGAGGTTCCTTTAACATCCCGATACGACAAAAAAAGAGTTGTTAGAACAATAAAAGCGCGTGATATTTTTTGGATGGCAGTAACCTATGCTTGGGCCAACGGTTGTCCTGGATTATTATTCTTTGATAGAATAAATAAAGACAATCCACTACATCCTGGCGAATCAATCAGAGCAACAAATCCATGTGTGACTGGTGATACTTTAATTCCTACCAGAAGAGGTATAGTGCCCATTAAAGAAGTTAAAGTGGGAGACGAAATACTTGTAGATGATAGGGTTATACATACATCAATTTCATATGAAAAGGCAGGAAAAATATTTAGTATTGGTAAGAGGCCTGTCTTTAAAGTAACTCTTGCAAATGGCATGTCAATCAAAGCAACAGACGACCATGGCTTTTGGGTTAAAAATTATTCATTAGGCAATTCCGACTGGATAGATTTGAAAGATTTAAAAATCGGTGATATGGTGGCAATACAAAACAAGATGAATTTTTGCGGGGGCACTGATGAAGACTACAGGGATGGATTATTACTTGGATTTATTCATGGTGATGGATGGATATCGGATACTATTGGGTTCGTAGCAGGCCCAGATAATAAATTAATGATTGAAACTGTTCAGCAATTAATTAAATCTAAATTTGGTATTTTATTAAAAATTCAAGAAAGAACAAACACAAATGGTAATTTAATCTATAAACTTAAAACGCCTAAAAAGGAAATTATTAGCTGGTTTGCAAATATTAATAAAGAACATATACCAAAAAAAGTATTTGAAGGCTCTTTAGAGTTTGCGAGGGGGTATTTAACTGGATTATATGCTTGCGATGGACATATTGAATGCGGCCATTCTATGGCTATAGCTCTTACAAATAAGAGTAAAGAGTTTATAAATGAATTACAGATACTATTAGCTAATTTTGGTATTAGGTCTAAAATATTTACTGTAACACGAAAAGGACACTCAAGTGATGCCGTTTATAAATTTTATGACACACACAAACCTTCTTATCGTCTGCAAATTGGGGGGAGGAGCAAATTAATATTTGAACAATATGTATCTTTTTTAAGGGAATACATGCAAGAACAGTACAACCCAGTAATATATAAAAGCGAAGAGTTTTATGAAGCTATTGTATCTATTGAGCCTGCTGGGGTTGAAGAAGTATATGACTACCTAGTTCCGGTAACTAAATCTCTGCTGGGTAACGGTATTAGTACACGCGATTGCGGTGAAGTGCCGTTATTTCCTTATGAAAGTTGCTGTCTCGGCAGTATAAACTTGGCACATTGTGTTACAACAGATAATGATTTTGATTACGACAAACTCGATTATTTAGTTGAAAAAGGAACAAATTTCCTTATGGGTATGAATAAATCTACACAATATCCTCAAGAAATTTCAAAATGTTATGAGATGCAAAATAGATTTTTCCGTACAGGACTTGGTGTAATGGGCTTCGGTGACATGTTAATGGACATGTATGTTTTGTATGACTCTGATGAAACGTTGAGTATCATAGATAAGATTGGGAAGCATTTACACAAATCATCAAAATATGCACCACTATCTGTTGCAACTCTTTCAATTGCACCAACTGGGTCATTATCTATAATTGCTGACTGTAGTAGTGGTATAGAACCAATCTTTGCAGATGATTACGAACGACATACAACTGCTGGTGTGTATAAGGAAGAGAGAGTAAGTGATTATTTACGAACTGCACATGAGATTCCGTACGAGTGGCATATCAAAATTGCAGCTCGGTGGCAAAAATGGATTGATAATGGTGTGAGTAAGACTATCAATTTACCACATGAATCGAGCCAATCAGATGTTGCCGATGCATACCGCCTTGCGTGGAAGATGGGTTGTAAAGGTATAACAGTATATCGTGATGGTAGTAAAGGCGAGCAAGTTTATACCACAACATCAATTCGGCCAGGCGAGTGTGAATCGTGTAAACTTTCATAGTTACAAAACACTTTTTATATAAGAAAAGAATTGTCCATCCATGGATGATAAAACATTTAGAGATTTGTGGGAGAAAGTACATATTCATGTGTGTATTCCCGCAAATAGTGTTTTTGGTGAATCATGTAGTACCGCATTTGCAATAGCACTTTCTCGAATGGAAAAGCCACCGCATATCACTTTTGAAACAGATGAAATGAAACCATTACCTGTTGCAAGAAACAAGCTCGTGCGGTCATTTATTGATTTAAAAGCAGATTATCTCCTTTTTATTGATTCAGATACAATACCACCACCTGATGGACTAAAACAATTATTTTCACATATTGATAAGTTTGATATTGTTAGTGGTTTATATTTCAGAAAAACAGAAGCATCAAAATATTCACCAGTTGCATTTCCTAAGGTTGTTTACACAACACCAGACGGAAGTCCAGCATGGAAAACTTTAGCTCGTTGGGATGGTTCAACAATTCCTGTTGAAGCAGTTGGCATGGGTTTTTGTTTAATACCTAAAAGAGTTTTTATGCAATTGCCACATCCGTATTTTCACTGGATTGTTGATAATACAGAGGGTTATGTCCGCGAGGGAGAAAAAGAATATATCAATATCGGAGAAGATTTTTACTTTTGTAATAAAGCAAGACAGGCTGGTTTTACTATAGGTTTAGATACATCCTGCTTATGTGCGCATGCAAATCCATCGACAGCAATAACATATAAGCATTATATGGATAAATATCAAATGGGAGAATTATTAGGTGCAACACCGCTTCTTCCAATTATTACAACTGACCAAGAGGCATCATTGATTGAATTAACTCGTTATTTTAATATAACGCGCGAAAAAACGATGGGAAATATAAGTTATGCAGAAAATAATTTATTAAATGATTGGCACAATTTGCCTATCGAAAAAACAAAAGAACAAATTGAAAATTTCTATGCTAATAATACAAACCAAATATTTGACCAGATTGCACACAATTATTTTAATTTAAAGAGAGCTGCTTCGAGAAATAAACTTGCAGAACAAGCAACAGGCCGAGTTTTAGATTACGGCGCTGGTATTGGTGATTTATTAATCAAAATACACAATCGCAACCCGAATCTTGAATTAACACATTATGATTTATCTGGCGAAGTAACAGAGTTTGCTAAGTGGAGATATGATGTTCGTAAGATGGATATTAAATTCGAATTGAATGGTTTGTATGATACAATATATTGTTTAAATACATTAGAACATATACCAAATCCTGTAGACCATTTAAAAATAATAAAAGAGCATGCGGCAAAAAATTGCAATTTAATTGTTACATACTCATTACCTGATGATAAACATCCGATGAGATTCGAAATTCACGACCTTGGTACACTATATAAAGAAGCGGGTATAGGCTTTGAACAAATAAATAAAAATGAAGAACGCGGATTTTATGAAGATATAAAAGGATTTGATGTTAACAGAGGGTTTTAACTTCTCTTTTCAATTTTTCTGGTTCGCATTTAATACAAATCCACTCAGATGTGCCATTTACTTCAATACTAAATAAAAACGAACCGCATTTACAAACAGGCATATCACCATGGATTGTCCAAACCCAGTGGTCTATTTTTTCTTCGCCTTTCAAAAACTCACATCTTTACAACAAAAGCTTCCCAACTCGATGGAAAATTAAACATTGAATCGTTTTGTGGTTCTACAGTAATTATTTTTAAATTTCCGTCGTTGTCTTTAACTAAATACCAATCAACAGCATGACCGCCACCTTCATTTGGTTGTGTATAAACCCACAATTCGCCATGTGCATATCCCTTGGGATAATTATCATAATCAAACATACCACTTGTAGATAACGCGAAATTGTCGCAATCAAAAAATTCTGTTACATATTGTCTTTTATTAACTGGATTTTTTGCAAGCCAAGCCTTGAGTTCTTCAATTGGACATGCACGATATTTTTCATCTGGCAATAAAAAATGACATTGTTTGCTCATCTTAATATCACGTTTAATAATTTCCGTTAGTTGGGTTTCAGTAACAATTACATCAGATTCCTCTATAGTAATTGTTACTTTCTTATCAAATACTGATATGACGTGCTCTCCTGGTGTAAAAGGCGGCATTTTGAAACAAACTTTAAAATTGCCAAACCAATTTATTTTTGCACCGGTCAAAGGCCGGCACTCATCTATCAATATCGCAACGCCTGGATTGCCACGCTTTAGAAACCCACTAAAGCCGGTTCCTTTTATAGTCAACTTTTCAAAAGGTTTTATACTTGTTTTATCAAGCGACAGACTTGCGTCAGCTGGCTGATAAGGCCGTTTACCCAACTTAATTGTTATTATTTCTGTCATAACTATCGGGTGTATCTTTACATCTTATATTATTTCAATATTGCGGAGGACTATTGCTCCGCATTTTTCATGCTTCCCGTCCACTCGCCGCCTTTCATCATTTGGTACCGGCGTTTATGATAGTCGCTCTGTTTTTTCTTTCTTAATAATTTTTTATCAGCTTCTACTTGCTCTGTATCCATCGTGCCTCGTGGCACGGTCGGTTGTTCTTTTATGCCTTCGCACGGGTCTGATTCGAGAAGTTTAACTTTGCCGCACTCACATTTATATTCGTGCTTGCCTTCTACTACATTTCCCGTGCATACATAATCATGTTCATGTGCACTCATTTTTTCACCAATTTACTTGGGTCGACACCTTTAAGTGTCGTCCTCTGCTTACACGTAACACATCTATATTTATAAAGCCATTGGCCATTGCAACAAACATCTATTGTTTCAAAACGCGCTTCATTACCGCACTTGATACATTTTTGCGATGGATATTCAGGGTTTGATGGCATAGACAATCGTCCCATCCCCGCCAGGTTCTATATATGTCTTATACCCATACTCTTGCCTAAGTATTTGGTCAATAACAGTGCTTGTTTCCTTGCCAGTGTCTGGATTCATATGGTAGGCTGCAATAGCAAGTGCTGGTTTGATGTTCGTTAATGTGTGATGCGCACCACGAAGTGCGCGAATTTCGGAGGCTTCAATGTCCATTTTTATGAAATCTACAGTTGGCAGTTTGAGTTCTTCTACAAAATAATCAATCGTATTCAGCTCAACTTCTACTGGTTGCATAGGATAAACTAACGAAGATGCTAATATTTGTTCGGGAACAACCGAACTAGACCCTAAATTTGGGTGTGGATATAGTTTTAAAATTGTTTTTTTATCCCAAACTCCTTTTTGGAAAAACGTTATGTTATTTAAAGCATATTTTTGTATATTGCTATTAAAATAAGGAATCGTGCGGCTATCTGGGTCAAATGATATAACTCGACCTGTCGGGCCAACTAATTGCGAAAACAAGCAGGAGAAATATCCTATTTGGGCGCCTACATCCATTACAATGTGGCCTGGTTTTATTTCAAAATATTTTGTGTAGTTTTCTTCGTTGTGTAAAAAATGATTGCCTTCAAACTCTCTCATATTTAAGCTTCCCATAATGCAAACCTCAATCCTCTTTTTAATTTCTCTTTAGGTAGTTCATTTACAAATTGCCAAACACCTGGATGGCGCGGAGTTGCATCGTCAAACAACACCCTACCACAATGTTTAACACATTCAAAGTCCCATTTTACATCATCATATAAATGAGACCCATCTATAAATGCAGAATCAAATTTCAAGTGTTCAAGCATTTTTTTCTTTTTTAATTCAGAGTCGAGCACGATACTCTCAACTTTTTGTGTCACACCTAAAGCATTCCATACATGATACTTAATAGGAAATTCATCTATATCAATTGTATAGACTTTTTGCGCGAAGTATTTTGCAATAAATCCTGCGGAAATCCCCCGAAATGTACCGATTTCTACCAATTCGGTAGGTTTCATATAATTTAAGAAGCAGACAAATTCCTCTTGGTCTTTCGGAAATTCGAGACATGAATATAAACCAACATCTCCTAATGAAGATAATGATTGCATAAATGGTGTGCTGCATGGCTTACCAAATAGTTTATCTCTTTCGCTTTCATTTATAATTTGACAAACAGATACGTGTAAATCAGATGCTTCTGCTTCAATTTGTTCATTTAAATCTTTCTTATATTGGGGTGCCATACAAAATTCCTTTCTCGTATTTTGTTCTATAGTTCAAATCTTCAATGAATGGATTAACTAATTTAACCATTTCCTCAATATTATATCTCGAGCCGTTATGATATGCCGCAATTGCAAGATTAGGACGGAAATCCTCTATTGTTTTTACTGCTCCTCTCAATGCTTCAAGTTCAGCACATTCAATATCCATTTTTATAAAATTTACTCTTTCTAAATGTTGCATTTCAATAATATTATCTAAAGTATCGACAAATATTTCCGTATATAATGGATAAACGATATCATCAGGAATAATTTTACTAATTGCACTTCTTCCACTTCCGTAAGTAAGACCAAACCGCAATACATCTGTTTTACTCCATAAACCGAGAGTAACAAGTGTAACATTTTTTAAAGGCTTAATTATATCGCGCAATATTGGAAGAACTTGCGGGTCTGGTTCTATTGTAATAACTCTGCCATTTGGCCCGACAGCAGATGAAAATTGCAATGTGTAGTGTCCGACATGAGCTCCAGCATCAACAACAACATCATCTGGTTTTATTTGGTAGTATTTAGTATAATCTTCGATAGGAATACTTACTTCGCGGTAAGGTAATTTGACAACATACGCATCATATGGCATCTCGTTCTTTCACCTTTTTTGCACTCCAGACACCACACGTTTCAGTAAAGTTAGTATAATAAGAGCTATCCTTTATAAGTTTATCCACAACGCTTTTTACTTGCAATCCTTCTTCGTAATCATCACCATAGTCGTGCCCTGTAAACCAACCGCCAATAAGTAATTTCTTTTCGAGACCTAAGATGTCTTTTGTTAGTTGTTCAACTTCATGACTACCATCATGATAAATTGCGTCAAAAACCATATTACTTCGTGCTATAAATTCATCTGTTTTTATATTCAATATAATGATGTTATTATCTAATCTCAGCTTATATCGCAGTATATCGCGATTTTTTTCAAAGCTGTAACGACCCAACGCTTTAACATATTCTTCATTTTTAGCCATACTATAATCATCTATTGATACTAAAATGTTTGTGGGGTTGCGTTTCATCATTTCAGTTGCAATTATTGCTGTTGACCTCAATGCGCCAGTTCCAACTTCTAAAATAAAACACATTCTTGATTTAGGTAATCGTTCCACAATTAAAGCAACCGCATCCATATCGAATGCACTCGTTTGCCAATCATTACGTGTTTGTTTCTTAATAAAACTTCTTTCCTTTTCAGTTAACATTTTCCCAATTTACCTCAATTTCATACTCAAGCGGGTCTTTTATGCCGGCTTCTTTAAATCCTTTAAGTCGCAATATACAACTCGGGCATTTACCACAAGCTGGACGATGCCCCAAATAACACGTATGTGTGTATTTCAACAGGTCTATATTACCTAACTGTTGCATTAAACGAATAGAATCTGCTTTTGTAAGCCACATGAGTGGTGTGTATATTTTAATACATGGGTTATCCATTGCTTGTTGAAGTGCTTTCTCTGCGTAGAAAATAAATTCGGGCGTGCAATCAGGGTAGTGTGGATGGATATTATTAATAGGGATGCCTAATTCTAAATATTTTGTAACAAATTGTTGGCATCTCGGCATGGTTCTAATTTTTGTTTTTAATAAATCGAGTAAATAACTTTCTTCGGTTATACCGCCTGGAATGTATAAATTATAAACGTCATTTTTGGTGTTATGTGTTATAGACCCTTTACCTATATATGTTTGTATGGCTTCTAGCATCACTTTGTTTTTTTGTGTAAAAATTATTAAAGGATATTTAAACATTTTATTTTCCTTTGTCTGTATATATTTTTGTTGTGCTATACAACCATCTCCTTCCCAAAATCCTATAAGCCATTCATCTGTCATTTGTTTAAATTCTGTAATAATAGGCAAGTTGAATTCTTTTGCAATAATATTATATTTTTCTCTCTTCTCAGGATGTTGGATGTATGGAATGAGTTTATCAACAACTTGCATAATTTGCTTTCGATGGTTTACTCGCCACATATAACCGGTTGTCTGTTTACCAACATACCCCACACCGAAAAAAGTTTTTATTCTTTCTAAAATATCGCGGTCGTTTTGATATATGCTTATAGTTGGGTACTTTGTTTTATTACCTCCACTATTTCTCGAATGTGAAATACAACCTTCTGCATCAAAAAATCCGGCAACCCATTCACTACTTAATGGCAAAAAATTAATAAAATCAGAGACTGTAACACCTGTTACAAAATTATTTATTTTTTTGTGGTGTCCATAAGCGGTTGCTATACCTAAAAATAAATAATTTCGGCCAGGTACCCACGTACTCGGTTTTTTGTTGATATCATGACGAACCTCTATTGAGGAGTTTTGTAATAACGCACTATCACCTAATTGTTTAATAAAATCCAAATTAATCACTTCGAATGGTACGTTTAATATCTTACATATTATTTTTGCTTGGTTTAACTCAATTACATGTTGTTGTGAATAGCTAAACCCGAGAGCACAAACATTTTTTCTCCCCCATTTTTTAATAGCCCACGTTAAGCATGTTGTTGAATCCTGCCCCCCTGATAGCATTACAAGAACTTTTTCAGACATATTTTTTTATCTCCTCTACTACTTTTTCAACTTGTGTTGGCAACATTCTTATTTCTGGCCGTGCTTTATGTATCATACTGATACTTTCTTCCATCGAATACCCTGTTGACATCAAAATTGCCATTGCCATACAAGGCGCACGACCTATTCCGACAGAACAATGTATTAATATGTTTTTTTCCCAGCGGTCTGCAGTTCTCCATATATCGAGCAGAGTTTTTACTTGGTCAGACCGTGGAGCCCCCCAATCCCCGATTGGTATCCAAAAATAGGCAATTCCTAATCGCGATAAAATACTTACATCATCATGATGTTCAGCGCGAAGATTTATAACATATTTGATTTTTAATTTTACAAGTTCAGAGTAGTTATTTATTGCACCAGAAATAAATAATTGTGGCGCTATTTTATCAATTCTGTCAGGGTAAAAAATATCGTTTGCCATATAAGCAAGAATTATTTATTACTTTATTAATCTTTTTGTTTGGGAAAAAATATAGAAAGGGAGATTAGTTTCTCCCCTTTGTTGCGAGTTATTTAATGACAAAATCCGTTACACGGATTCTCACATATTGGACAACAGTCACCACAACCACCATAACCCTCACAGGTTGGTGTAAAGGTGAAAGTTTCAGACCAGAAACATCCACAATCTTGAACGTCAACTCTCCACATGTAACTATCACAAGGAGCGTTCTCGACTAAATAATATGAGAGATAGTCTCTTAGATTGTTTGCATCGAAGCAGAATGTTCCGTACATCATTCCTATACCTGAATCTATGGTTTCCATAATCAAGGCAGCTATTATTAATCCTAAAAATATTACACTTGCTTCTATCATTGTTACATATTGTTCATTTTTTACATTTAACATAAAGAAATTAGAGAGGATATTACTATCCTCTAGTTCAGACATTTATTTAACAGGTTGTTTTGATTAAAGTTGTCTCACCTTGAAGATAAACTAAATTCTCTCCATCTATAACTTCAATTAACCAATATAGTGTTTTGTCTCCCCAATAGGAGTTTCCGACAAGCTCTTTTTTGTATATCTTATAGTCCTCATCATAAAGACAAGGCCAAATATTACCTAATATCCAGTCTTTTGTTTCATTAGTTCTATAATATACACATAATTTTCTAACATCATTCTCAGTATCGCTAGTTGTTATATTAATAACATATACAAAATCATCACACCAATTATGTCCTTCAACATAACTTTTGCTATCGTTAACTGAGATTATTGGCTCATCATTTGACTCCAAATCTTTCCCATCTTCACCTGCTGGTCCTTGTGGTCCAGTAGCACCTGTGTTACCTTTAGGCCCAGTGGGTCCTGTAGGTCCGGCGGCTCCTGTGTCTCCT
>Ga0172363_10000187_pt1 | contig 41676 bp, 33 predicted proteins | sample LakKivs2_kivu2a2_FD_114541 | JGI IMG/M metagenome (GOLD analysis project Ga0172363, IMG submission 114541) | Sediment microbial communities from Lake Kivu, Rwanda - Sediment s2_kivu2a2 | ecosystem: Environmental > Aquatic > Freshwater > Lake > Sediment | place: Rwanda: Western Province, Lake... | reverse complement strand
GCGAGCCCGTGTGGTGTTCGAGAAGCCCTTCGGGCACGACCTGCGGTCGGCCCACGAGCTCAACCAATCCTTGCTCAAGACCCTCGAAGAACCGCAGATCTACCGTATCGACCATTACCTGGGTAAGGAGACGGTGCAGAACATGCTGGCATTCCGCTTTGCCAACGCCCTGTTCGAGCCCATCTGGGACCGGCGCTACATCGACCACGTACAGATTACCGTGGCCGAGCAGGTGGGCGTGGAGCACCGCGGTGGCTATTACGACCATTCGGGGGCGCTGCGCGACATGATCCAAAACCACCTGTTGCAAATCCTGTCGCTGGTGGCCATGGAGCCGCCCTCGGCATTCGACGCCGACGAGATCCGCGCCCGCAAGGTGGATGTGCTGTCGGCCATCCGCCCCATCTCCTCCGACCACCTGCATGAATTTGCTTCGCGGGGCCAGTACGGTCCAGGCTGGCTGGAGGGCGAGCGCGTCACCGGCTACCGTAGCGAGCCCGATGTGGACCCTGAATCCAACACCGAGACGTTCGCCGCCATCAAGCTGTTCATCGACAACTGGCGCTGGCAGGATATCCCCTTCTACCTGCGCACGGGCAAGCGCCTGGCCCGCAAGGTCTCACAGGCCATCATCCAGTTCCGCCCCGTGCCTCACCAGTCATTCCCGTCCTCAGCTCATCAAGACTGGCTGCCCAACCGTCTGGAGATACAAATCCAGCCGGATGAGGGCATCGACCTGCACTTCCAGGCCAAGATGCCCGGTGTGGAGCTGCGCCTGAGCTCGCAGAACATGCGCTTCCGCTACTCGGAAGCCTTCAATACCACCCCGCCCGAGGCTTACGAAACCCTGCTGCTGGATGTAATCAACGGAGATGCCACCCTATTCATGCGCGCCGATCAGGTAGAGAAAGCCTGGCAGGTGATCGAGCCGGTGTTGGACGCCTGGCGCAACTCGGCGCCATCTGATTTTCCCAACTACGCCGGGGGCACCTGGGGGCCGGCCAGCGCCGAAGCACTCATCGCCCAGGATGGCCGGCGCTGGCTGCAACCGATTTTCGCCGAAGGCCAGGAAACTGGAGCATGATATGATCCGCGTTTACCCCGACCTGGAAGCCATTAGCCGTGCAGCCGCCGAGCTGTTTACCCTGCAATCGCGTGTAGCGGGTATCGCCTGCGGGCGCTTCAGCGTGGCCCTCTCGGGCGGCGCTACCCCGCGCCGCATGTACGAGCTGCTGGCCACGCCAGAATATAGTGAGCGCATCCACTGGTCTGAGGTGCACGTCTTCTGGAGCGATGAGCGCTGCGTGCCGGAGGATGACCCGCGCAGCAACTCGCGCATGGCCCGCCAAACTCTGCTGGACCACGTGCCCATTCCCCCGGCGAACATCCACCCCATCCGCTGCGCCACGAATCCCAAGCAGGCTGCCCTGGAATATGAAGCCGAACTAAAGGAATTTTTCAGCATCCAGAACCCCAACTTCCACATGCTGTTATTGGGCCTGGGCAGCAACGGGCACACCGCCTCGCTCTTCCCGCGCACCATGGTACTCAACGAAGATCAGCGCTGGGTGCGGGACGTTTACGTGGAAGAGCTAGGCATGTATCGCCTCACCTTCACCGCCCCGTTCATCAACCAGGCTGAGCAGGTGGTGTTCCTGGTGTCGGGCGCCGATAAGGCCCAGGTATTGGAGGATGTGCTGGAAGGGCCTTACCAGCCAAGCGAGCTGCCCGCCCAGCTCATCCGCTCTGGCACCAAGCACCCGCTGTGGCTGGTGGACAAGGCTGCCGGCCACAAGCTGACCATGACCAACGACGAATAGCCAGGGTAAAAAAACCAAGGATAATCTGTAATTTTCATCACCTAAAAGACATCGTAAAAAAGAAGAAAAATTGATTAACTTGCTCATGGAGACAGCCTCTCGAGCCGCTTGTGTCAGCATGCAACCTCAAGTTCGAGGTCTCTATTGCATGCTTAAGATCTTTGCCTGAGCTTTTATCCATCGGCTGGGATTATGCAAAAAATCACGATATTCTCTGATTTCTGATGTGTGGAAAAAAGACCGGGTGTCTTTACTGCGTCTGTGATGAAATGATACCTATGATTAGACAGTAATATGTACAAGAATCCTGATGACAAAAAATTAAAACAGGGGTAAAATTTCGGGCATGATTACTCTTTTATCATCGGTTTCAGACGATGCCTCTGCTGATGTATCTATAGAGGACCATAGTATTTATAGTAATACGTAAACCCGGAAGATGAATATGTCTACACCTTCCGGGTAAATCCATTACCCTGAAGGTGCTGGACACATGGCAAACGATCTTCGAGTTTTTCACATTTCACCAAATAAAAACAAGGCATTTACGTGGGGGGATATACTCGCACTGCTATTAATCGTGGCTCTGCTGTACATCGGAGTTCGAATCGCATTTAATGCTCCCGCTGAAATAACAGGTCCAGAAATCTCCCTCTCACCAGGTTCACTTCCATGGTATGCCGTTTTGTCAGTTGGGCGAATGACAGCCGCATATTTGTTATCTATGATTTTCACTTTACTTTATGGGCGTACAGCAGCTTACAACCATCGTGCTGAGCAAATTCTGATGCCGCTGCTCGACGTCTTGCAAAGTGTGCCTATCCTTTCTTTCCTGCCGGTAGTGCTACTAAGTTTTTCAGCAATCCTTCCTGAAAAAATTGCTGTAGAGCTTGCTTCAATAGTGTTAATTTTTACGAGCCAGGCCTGGAACTTAACCTTCGCCTGGTACCAGTCATTAACCACCATCCCACAGGAACTCAAAGAAGCATCTTCGATTTTTCGCCTGAACACCTGGATAAAATTTAAGAGATTAGAACTTCCATTTAGCATGATCAGCCTCGTTTGGAATAGCATGATGTCGTGGGCTGGGGGATGGTTCTTCTTAATGGCTGCTGAAATATTTACCGTCGGATCAAAAGATTTCCGCTTACCTGGTTTAGGTGCTTATCTCAGTAAGGCCGCCAGTCAAAGCAATTACACAGCCATCGCCTTGGGGATTGGCACATTAATTCTTACGGTTGTAATTTTAGACCAGCTTATCTGGCGACCTTTACTGGCATGGGCTGATCGGTTTAAAGTGGAGATGATTGAAAATGATAATCCTCCAGGTTCCTGGTTTTACGACCTTATCAAAAATTCTTTCTTAACTCGATGGTTATCCAGGCGGTTATTTTACCCTGTGGCTGAATGGATCGATCGTAAATCCTTACAACGTTTCCCAATTGTCGAAAAATCTACGGATAACAACCGATCTCAAAAACTAATTGGAGCAATATTAATTGGGATTTTTGGTATAGCTATTCTCTATTTTGTTTATCAAACTACCGAGATGTTAATCAGTTTGCCGCCTGGTCAATGGAGATCGGTAGGGTTGGGTGTTCTGGCTACATTTCTTCGCGTTAGTGTGGCCTTAATCATTGCTCTCCTTTGGACAATTCCGTTGGGCGTTGCAATTGGAATGAATCAGAAACTTGCATCTGTTTTACAGCCCATCGTTCAGGTGACAGCCTCGGTACCGGCAACAGCACTATTCCCGGTGATTATTTTATTGGTGATTAATCTTCCCGGTGGGCTAAACCTTGCTGCAATCATTTTGATGCTTATGGGTACTCAATGGTATTTACTTTTCAATATCATTGCTGGAGCGAGTGCAATTCCTCAGGATCTAAAATATACCGCCAGATTATTACAACTCTCTCGATGGCAGCGTTGGCGAACATTGATCTTGCCGGGAATATTCCCATATCTTATTACCGGAGCGATCACCGCCAGTGGAGGGGCATGGAATGCTAGTATTGTTGCCGAATACCAGCACCTTGGCGGACGAACCTTGGAGGTTAATGGAATAGGAGCATTAATTGCTGACGCGACGGCATCAGGAGATTATCCACTGTTGTTAGCAGCTACGCTTGCGATGATAATCACCGTAATTTTGGTGAATCGATTGCTTTGGAGGCGATTGTATGCCTTAGCTGAAGAAAAATATCGGATGGAGGTTTAGAATGGCTGATATATTGCTATCTTTAGAGAATGTTTGCCAGGAATATGGAACAGGGTCTCGGAAATTTACGGCAGTTGAGGACGTAAATCTTCAATTAACCGATGGAGAATTTGTGGCTTTATTAGGCCCTGCAGGTTGTGGCAAGAGCACTTTATTAAGAATAATCACCGGTTTACAGAAAGCCTCAAGCGGTAAAGTCCTTTATCGAAACAATTTGTTGGTGGGTGTGAATCCACATTCTTCTATTGTCTTTCAAACTTTTGCATTATTCCCCTGGTTGAGTGTGATTGACAATGTAGCACTTGTCTTAAAAGTTAAAGGAGTCGAAGAGCCGACCCGGTCTAAGAAAGCAGAAGAATTGGTTGACCGGGTTGGGCTTGACGGTTTCGAGACGGCCTATCCCAGAGAATTGTCTGGAGGAATGCGGCAAAAAGTGGGGTTTGCACGTGCTATGGCTGTTGAACCTGAATTGTTATGCCTGGACGAGCCTTTTTCAGCTTTAGATGTGCTTAGCGCCGAATCATTAAGAGGTGAATTGCTAGAATTATGGACTGAGGGAAATATCCCAACAAAATCGATATTAATGGTGAGCCACAACATTGAAGAAGCTGTATTTTTAGCTGATCGTATCGTTGTCATGGATAAAGATCCCGGGAGAATCATCGCTAACCATGTGATCAATCTCCCACACCCTCGACAGCGAAAATCTCCAGAATTCCAGAAAAATGTTGACCAGGTTTATGCACTGTTGGCAGGTCAAACGAGATCAGAGCGTGAAGAATATGGTTCGGCGCCAGGTGAGCCAGGAATTACCCGCAGATTGCCGGGAGTGGATATTGGCGATCTTGCGGGTTTGCTGGAACATCTGGAGGAACTAGATAGTGAAAAACACGATATCTATTTGCTTGAAGAAGAACTTGGGGTTGAATCAAATGATATCTTACTTCTCACGGAAGCCGCAGAGTTATTTGGTTTCGCATCAATTGCTAAAGGAGATATCGAGATTACCCCTTTAGGAACGACTTTTGCCGAGGCGAGTATTCTTGCCAGGAAAGAGATATTTGCTTCACGGGTGCGCAGATTGCCTCTCGTAAAATGGTTATTAAGGATGCTTCAGAATTCTGAAGATAAGCGGTTGAAAAGGGAAGTCATCTTTACTGCGTTGGGCTTGGAATTTCCACCCGATGAGGCAGAAAAACAAATTATGACCTTAATTAAATGGGGTAGATATGCTGAATTACTTTCATATAACGATGAGACAGAAATGATTGTTTTAGAGACGAGCAAAGAGACAATCAACTAACTGCTTATTGAACAGCGACCTGGGCAGCCAATAATCCAAATCCCTAATTGTTGTCCGGGCGGACGTCGGCATCCATCACCGCCACTCGGTCGGTCTCAGCCGTATTACCGGAAAAATCGCTGCCCTGCCAGGTTGTTAGGCACCACCCGGCGATTGCGCAGGCTGTTGGATAACCCGTGGTCAGTTTGTTCTGGATCTCGATTTTTAGGCTATCTTTGTCGTCCTTGCTCTCCTGAAACCTGTAATTCTGGCGCAAAGCATCCTTCAATATGACATCTGGGCACACTTTCTTATCCGTCTTGGTTTGGTATTCCACCTCCGGCACCATCATCAGCTTCTTGCCGCGCGTGCTGCCCCTCCAGGTAGTGGTTTTTATCCGCTGCCTCATAACAGGCAATTTCATGCCTATCCATAGCGTTGAAAACAAGTGATGTAAATGCATGAATGCCTAATATCCCTTTACCAATTCGCTCAGTAAATCTAAGGTTAAAGCCGGGATTTCGTTGTATCATATAGGTATAGCGAGCATAAAGGAGAAAAATTATGGCAAGCCTTACCCAACCCCTTCGAGATGAGCACCAGGAGCTGTACCCCTTCGTGGAAGAATTGCGCCAGGCAGGCGACGCGGTGTACGAGAGCCTGACCACCAATGCCCACGCCAGAGTCGAAGATGCCTATCGCTTCCTATCCCGCCACCTGATCCCACACGCTAAGGCCGAAGAAGCTGCTCTGTACCCCATGGTGCAAAAAGCAATGGGCTGCCAGCAGGCCACCGCCAGCATGATGCGCGACCACCAGGAGATTGCCCGGCTGACAGAAGAGCTGGAGACGCTACGGGTGCACAAGTCGGTGCTATCCATTACCTCGCTACAAGCCATGGCATTCCGGCGCGTGCTGTATGGGCTCTATACGCTGATCAAAGTGCACTTTGCCAAGGAAGAGGAAATCTACCTGCCGCTGCTGGATGAGAAGCTGACCGCCGAAGAGGCGCAGACCATGTTCCAAAAAATGGCGGTGGCAGCCAAGGCTGCCAGGCAAAACCCGGAGCATTAACCGCCGGCGGCACTCCCAGGCCGGGTGATCACCGCATGGTGGCGGTAATTTCGCCTGAATAAATCTGCCACGTAAGTGGCAGCTATTCCCCCCATCATCCAGAACCGATTACATTTCCCTCGCTGTATTGGTATTGTCACGGAGCGAAGAAACAGGAGCCCTTCTTGTAGGGGAGGACTGGGAAGCTATTTGTAGGGGAGGGTTTGAGACCTTGATTGTAGGGGAGGGTCTGAGACCTAGATTGTAGGGGAGGGTCTGAGACCTTGATTGTAGGGGAGGGTTTGAGACCTAGATTGTAGGGGAGGGTTTGAGACCCTCCCCTACTGGAGGTTTACTCCATGGAAACATCGGGCGGTATGTTCTGATTGATATGGAACAGGTTGTTCGGGTCGTATTTGGCCTTCAGTTTCGCAAGACGCATGTAGTTATCTGTGTACGCCATTTCAACATTACTAGTACTTTGGTTCATCGCAAAATTTAAGTATCCACTTCCTGTTGAATATGGATGAAATGCAGAGCGGGATTCTTTTGCCCACCTGGCGATGTGTTCTTTGTTTGTTGGGTCAGGATCAACTGCGATCAACGCCATTGAAAAATTTGCATCGCGAAAACCCCAAGGAGTCTCATACGGATTTATCCGTCCAACAGCACCGTTAAGCGGGAAGATATGGATTTGAGAGAAACTTGTTGGTAAGTCATTCGCAGCTTTAATGATCTCCTGAATGGCTTGCGCATCGAAGCGTTTAAAGAAATCCGATTCCCAATACCACTGATACCCGGCAGGGTATAAAGGATCAAACATACTCTGTAATGCCGGGAAGGGAATTGGCGCAGCCATGTCAATAGCTGGTTCGCGGAAATCTCTCACTGGTTTTAAAATCTGCTCAGCCCCTTCCAACTCACCTGAATAACACCAGATAACTGCACACATTTTTTTCATGTGAAATTGTTCAGGGAAAGGTGGTACAGGTGGAATGGTCAAGAACGCAAATATCCCATAGAGCTCTTCAGGTGCCGTGAGGATCAGATCTTGCCAGAACGGCAAGATGTTTTTAGATTCCTCAATAGGCCAGATCATGGGGCCACCATAAACTGTCGCTACAGGTCTCGCTTGAAACAGGAAGGAAGTAACAATACCAAAGTTTCCTCCCCCTCCGCGCACAGCCCAAAATAGGTCTTCATTTTGTTTCTTGCTTGCAGTCACAAAACAACCATCCGCCAATACCATATCCACTTCAAGCAGATTATCTACGCTCAACCCGTAGCGACGAGCAAGATAACCCATTCCTCCACCCAAAGTCAAACCTCCGACTCCGGTGGTTGAAAAAGTGCCCGATGGTACCGCTAACCCAAACGGGTAGGTAGCGTGATCCACATCGCCCAGCAATGCACCACCCTCTACCCGTACGGTCTCCTCATCAGGATCGACACGAATTCCTCGCATTCTTGAAAGATCGATCACAAACCCACCTTCCACCGTGCCATAACCAGGACCACTATGAGACCCACCTCTTACGGCAACTTCAAGCTTTTGCTCCGTTGCAAACTCAACCGCACTACTAATGTCTGCAACATCCACCGGGCGGACGATCAGGCAGGGGAATTTATCGATCATGGCGTTGTATACCTTGCGAGCCTCATCATATTCCGGTTCGCCAGGTTGGATAATATCACCGCGAATCTTGCTTCGCAGTCCGGCTATCGCCTCTCCAGTGAGACCGGTAGCCTTTTTTTCCTCAGTTTGCATGTCTGACATGGATTTCCTCCTTTAAGCTGAGGCAGGGAATGACCCCTTGTGAATGTTTGTGGTTGGGTACCAGAGTTAGCTCAACCCTGATATTGGATAATATTACTCTATATTATCTAATTAAACAATACCAAAATGGAAATTATCAGGGAATCAGTGGCTAATCGTATAGCGCATCAATGCCATCCCCCACAGTGAGAGCCTGTGCTGGTAGACCATTCCGCACTTCTCGAGCACCCGTCGGGAGGCCAGGTTGTGAGGGTGCACCAGGGCAATGATACTGTGCAGGCTGCAATGGTCAAAGCCGAATTTCAGGGAGGCCAGAGCCGCCTCGGTGGCGTAGCCTTTACCCCAGTAGGGACGGTCGAGAAGGAAGCCCACTTCGGTCTCGCCCAGCTCGGGCAGGTACTGCAAACCAGCCCAGCCGATTATTTTGCGCCTTCCCGCAAGCACAATACCCCAATTGCCATAGCCGTGCTCCTGCCAGTGCTGCTGCTGCCCGGTGATGAATCGTTGCACCCTCTCCAGCGGGGGCGGGTTGGAGCCAGGGAAGTAGCGCAATACGCCCTCAGCTTGATTGATGCGATTGAGTACTTCCGCATCAGAAACCCGCATTGGCCTGAGCTTGAGACGGCTCGTTAGCAGGATGGGTGGTTTTGCTTTCATCGATGGTAAAACCCTAACAGCTTTTCTCCGTTTCTGTTGCGCCACGGCTCATATTCAGCAGCACGTTGCGGATCAATCTTAAGGAAGGCGAAGACCACAGAACCACGGTGGCAAATTGAGTGGCTACGAAAAGGTCTAGCAGGCTCCACTGCACCTGTAGTAGTGTACGCAGGCGTGCATAACCGTTATAAAATGCATCACGCATCCTCTCCCGATGCTCACCCCGGGCCCACTCGCACAATGCCACGGCGATATCCCACATCCATTAACCGAAACCGCAATCCTCAAAATCGATTGGGTAAGCCTTGCCAGCCTTGAACAGCACATTCTCTGGGTAAAGGTCTGAATGGACCAAGCCGTATGCAGACGAAGATTTTCCCAGCTGTTCCATTACCTGTTTGGTCACCTGCGACACCTCCAAAAATGGATTCCGAAACCTGACAGGGATGGAAGCGATGAGCTCATCCATGGAATGGTGGAACATGTTGCCCCAAGCTGGGCATGCCAATACCAATGCGCCCGGGTGAAACCCTCGTGTGGCTGCCAGACAGCCGAAAAATTATGGAGCTGAGCCACCACTTCGCCCAAGGCTGCCATGTGCTTCGGTTGCAATCTTTTATGATAGCTGCGAACATCCAACCAGCGCATCAGGGAAATCACCCGCTCATCGAATATGCCAGGAGTCTTGATTGTGCTCAGCAATTTACCATCCAGGGTCATCACCGGCGCTGGCACTGCCAGGCCTACCTCCAAGCTCAGCGCTTCCAGCCAGGTGATTTCTGAAGTGATAGCCTCAAGATCACCCATGGCGTGAATGCGCGGCACCTAGTGGTTGGGAATGTATGGGTCACCCACACGCCAAGTGGCGGCATCCACGGGCACATCCACCCGATAGATGATATTCTGGTAGTACTGGATAAATTCCAGGTGCGCACCCGCCAGGCCATGGGCGTCAAGAGCAGAGCGGGCTATTTGCCTGAGCCGTTACAAGCGTGCCCGGCGGTTGAGCTCCTTGAAGGGTCTCATGTCATCCTAAACCCGAAAAGTGATTTATATATTCTATCAGCTGACAATAAGCTATGATTGCCTAGGCAAGCTCCAGATCATCAGGCAGGTGGACGGCGAAGCGGCAGCGGAAATGACCCTTGAGGGCTGATTCGAGCACATCAACCTTCAATTCCTGCCCAAAAATCACTTGCCAGGGCTTCTTGGAGAAACCCGCACTGCAGTTGCAGAACACCGGTTCCATGCGCAGGTTACCAGCCTTGATGGATTCGCGTACCCACGGGCAATGGCAGGCGTAGTAGCGTTTAAGGGTCGGGTCTGTTTCGGTGAGATATTCTTTGGCGTTATAAGGGATTTTCGTAATGTACAGTAAATTGCCGTCACGCACCCCGGCTTCAGTTTCAGGGTGCTCTGCCACATATTGCAATACCTCGTCGGTGATCTCCTGAGAAAAGAACAACCTTCCATCTCGCTGGCAAGACCGCAATTCCTCGAGAAAATCCCGGCGCTTCATTTCCAGGTATGCGTCGATATTAGCCGATTTTTTGTACTTTTTGCGCTCGCCCAGATAATATTTATCCGGCAGATCGCGCAGGCAGGCCGATAATAATTGTTCTACTTCATCATATCCCACCTTCACTATCAACCGGTCGAGGGCGGGAAACAGGTCGAAGGGTTTCGCACTGCTGGGCACGCCTAACTGGGTGATGCCGATGTCCGCAAAGACTTCGTCACGCACTTGCAGCCCGTACAGCTCGCCAACCCGTTTATACAGGTTGGGCTGCACCTCGACACCATCCACCAGTTCCAGAATGGGCACCAAAATAACATTATTTTTGAGGAACAGGGCATACCTGGCCAAGGCCAGGAAATTATCATAGCTATTTTGCCCTTCCTGCACCAGGGTATTGCAAAACTCGATGGCGTCCTCAGCGAGTGGCTGCCTGCCCAATGAGACCAGGTATGCTTCGAAGCGCTCGGCGGTGGCGATGGAAGCCTCAATTTGTTTATCATTTAGCCTGCGTGTTTTGAGCAGCTCACGAAATCCTTCACGGTCCATGCGTCCTCCTTGTTACATTTACCTGATTTAAATACCTCTCAACTGAATTCGCCCTCGTCCATCGATAATCTGAGCTTACCAGGCTATCCGAATACAGGCTGATCCAAATCACATCAGGGCGATTCGCTGATCACCCATCCTTGGGAAAGGAAAAATGCATCTGCACCACCGCCCAGCTTCCGTCGCGCTTTTCCAGCGTGCCGGTCCAGCGGCAATCATCCCACCCAATGGGCTTGCCATTCCATTCGGCGTGGTCATCCAGCAGGCAGGCATACCAGGCCACATTCCCCAGCCTGGCGAAGGTGATGCGCAGGTCCTTGATGGCGTAGTCTGTGGCCCTGAAGGCCTCATTTTTCCAGCCTGCCTCGCCAAACTGCCTGAATGCTTCGAAGCCCCTGATGGTGCTCTTGGAATCGGGATGGTAGATGAAAAAATCCTCATCCTGGGCGACAGCCGCATACAAGCGATTAAAATCCTTAGTCAGCGCCCAACCAATCGTATCGTGGATGGCTTGCTCTACTGCTTGCTTCTCTGTTTCTGTTATGCTCATTTGACCTCTCTTTCCATGAATCTACTCACTGCATAATTACAGTTTTGTCATCCAGCTGCTGGCTACTGATCTAGAACATCTCATGCATGAAGGGCCTCATGCTGGGGAACATCTCAACAATGGCAGCCTGGACAGCTGCACCGGGGTTTCCCCAGCCACGCAAGGCAATATCCGTGGGGTCGAGCGTGCCATTGACCAGGGCGCTCAATGCCTGGATGGTGAGCTCACAATCGGCAGCCTGCGCTTTGGAGACCTGCAGCCGGCCCTCAACTGATTCAAAGCGCCACAGGCCCTCATTCCAGGGGCACAGCGGGTCGATGATGCGGGCCGAAAAGTCAGCCTCGCCCACCTGCATGCCGCTTATCATTTCAATATCCAACACCCGGCTCATGGCTGCCCGCTCAGGGTTTTCGATCTTTACCTGGGTATCCGCCAGCCAGGTCTCAGGGTATTTGTCCTCCGGTAGCCACATCTCCACCTGCTTCGCCTGGTCTATATGGCGGCCGATCCAATCGAGCAGCAGGTAGCGCGCCCGGCTGGTGTGATAGTAAAAGCGCGTGGCTAAATATGTATATTTCGTCACCTCTTCACCAGTCGTCCGGTACAACATCACTCCTTCAGTCTTCCCATCGAACACGGCACTGGCAGCCCACACCAAATTTCGTTTCACAGATGCCCGGTTAGGATAATCAAACATCGCCATGCCATGCGTGTGGAGGCGCATCTGCACCAGATACTCGCGATAGTCGTCATACGTCTCAGCGATGTATTGCAGCCTGATCTCTCCACCGGTCTCCAGCTTGAGCAGTGGAATCAGCGACTGGGTGGTGAAGCGGGCAATTTTGGTCAATGGATACGACACATACCCAAATCGCTCATAGAAGGATTCGCGAAAGGGGTACAAGCTTGTAAAAGATTTCCCCTCCACCCGATTTGCTGATAACAGGCTGCCCATCAGCTGGCGGCAGTAGCCTTTGCGCCGCGCAGCAGGCATGGTGGACACTCCCCAAATGCCCGAAGTAGGATACAGCCTGCCACGCATATTCTGAGTCAGGGGTGTGCTGGCAACCACGGCAACGGGAGCATGATCCTCAAACAGCGCAAGACAAGTGATTCCCTGGCGTGGCTTTGCGATGGCCATCCAGTCCTCCCTGTTTTGCAGGGGCGGTGAGGGGTGCAGCGAATACGAATTCAGGTTGTACAGGGTTTCCAGCATTTCTTCACCCTGTAAGCTGCGTATGGTGATGTCCTTCCTCTTACCTTTCTGGAATCAAACTCCTGTTTGGATTTTCACATGATGTATGGAAAATGATAACCCTCTGTAGTAGGGTTTTTTTATGGCCAACGCTTCTCCCAGGGTTATGTGCTCGCCCCAAGTTTACACGAAAGTCCACTTTATTGGGAGCGAGGATCCATGCAGACCGTGATATAATTTCATCAACAATTCTAATCGAACATTAATCTAAATAGTAACCAGAGCAGTATTGGGGTGTTGTATCTCAATACAGCAAGTATCTGATCAGGTACAATGAAAACCGATCTCAGATTTCGTTTCAATCGCTCTATTATTGCCTCGATTGTAATGATTGGCTTACAATCGAAGAGGTACGTTAAAAAATGCCTGTGACTTATCTCAAGTATCACTGGTGTTTTTATTTACTGGCAAGTATAGGAGATATCAGCTGTCAGATGGAGTGTCGTCGATTGGTTGGGCAGGTTTCTTGTGCAAGCGCTCCAGAGCCTCGGAGGCTCGCCGGGCATACAGGGAGGCAGGCCAGGTGTCGAGCACGTTATTGAATTCGACCATTGCTCGTGAGCTGTCGTTATTACGCAGGTGAGCTACACCCAGATTGTAATGTGCTGCTGCTTCGTACTTGACCCCCAAAAATGGTTTGTTGGCTTCACTGAGCACCTCGGTGAACATGGAGATCGACTCATCGAGCTGTTTCTTTTGCAACAACAAGGTTGCCAGGTTAATTTTGATGATCAACTCGCTAGTTTGGTCAGGCCATAGATGTGAGGCGAGGTTGTAGATTCTTTCCGCTTGAACGAAATTGCCACGCCTGGCAACCATGACCCCCAGATCGGATATGATCCTCGCCCGCAAGGTGACCAGGTACAGCAGGATGAGGAACAGTACCGGATGGATCTGGATGGCAGTGAAGTAAGCAAGGATGGTAAATATGGCGGTGATGCATAATGACTCGATGGCAAATCGCGTGGAAAGACCTTCCCGCCGGATAAGCGCCATGCCGCCAAAAATTACGATATATGACAGCCCAATCAACCCGATCATCATGTACAGGCTCATTTTTTCCTCATATCAATTCATGAAAATCAGCCTGGATAGTATCCCAGCTTTGAGAGCTTGTCAATGATAGCGGGATAGGTGAGAATAAAAGGAGGTGCCTTATCGAATAAACGCCAACCCATGCTACACTCGTTCACAGTTAACTAATAGCGTCATAGTAAGTTACTGGAGGAATAGATGAATTCGTTAATTGCTCTCTTAATTGGTGTGGCAACCATCGGTGTAGGGTACTTCGTTTATGCCAGGTGGATCAACAATCATATTATCCAACCGGATGCGAAGAAAGCCACACCTGCCAAGATGTTCATGGACGGGGTGGACTTCACACCTGCCAACCGCAACGTGCTATTCGGTTACCAATTCAAATCTATTGCCGCCCTCGGCCCGATCCTCGGACCGATCATCGCCGTGCAGTGGGGCTGGTTGCCTGCCTTGCTGTGGATCGTCATCGGCACCTTCTTCATCGGATGGGTGCAAGATTTCACCAGCATCATGATCGGTGTGCGTGAGGAGGGGCAATCCTTTGGAGCCCTCAGCTACCGCCTGATCTCACCCCGCTCGCGCATGATCCTGCTGATCTTCATCTACTTCTATTTGTGGCTGATCATGGGCTCATTCGGCGTGCAGGTGGGATACAACCTGTTCACCAATCCCGCCGTTCCCCTGGGTGTGATCATCGTGATCCTGGTGGGCCTCCTGGCAGGACAAATGACTTATAAGTGGAAGCAGGATATCATCCTGACCTCAGTCATCACCGTAGTGCTGTCCTTCGTTGGGATCTACATCAGCACGCTTACCCCAGTGAAGAATTTCTTCAGCCTTATTTATGGCTTCGCCACGAACGCGGAAGGTGCGGTGGTGAGCCCCACGATGTTCCTGACGGTCACCCAGGCGCGGCTAATCGGCAGCCTGCTGATGGTTGCCATCTGCTACTTCGGGGCAGTGCTGCCCATCTGGCGCTGGGCGCAGCCGATTAACTATGTATCCTTCTGGATCGTCACCCTGGGAATCCTGGGTGGGGTAGTGGGACTGCTGATCTGGCACCCGGGCATGGGAGACTTCCCAGCCTTCACCACCTTCAATGTCGCCGGGCTTGGTCCACTGTGGCCAATCCTTTTCGTGACCATCGCCTGCGGGGCTATCTCCGGTTGGCACAGCCTGGTGTCATCATCAGGCACCGCCCGCCAGCTGGAGAAGGAAACTGATGCCCTGTACGTGGGCGGCGGCTCCATGTTCCTGGAAATGTTCTTCGCAGTGATCGCTTTCCTCACTGCTACGGTTGCCTGGGGCAGCTTCCAGGGCTACAAGGATGCAGGGGGTGGTGCAGCGGCAGCCACGGTCTTCTCGAAAGGACTGGCCGCATTTATGAACAAGTGGGGGCTGCCCGTCGAGCTGGGCACAGTGTATGGCTCTGTGTTCCTTACCCTGATGGCGCTCACCATCATGTACCTGGTGGTGCGCTTCATGCGCGCGGCATCATCAGAAGCGCTGGGTGATAAGCTGCCCGTCATGAAGAACGTCCATGTCGGCACGATCATCGCCCTGGTAGTCACCCTGGCATTGATCTGGCTGGTACCCTTCCTGCAGATTTGGGTCATGTTCGGTGCTGCCAACCAGCTGATGGCCTCACTGGCGCTGCTGCTGGTGACTCTATGGCTGAAGAACAAGGGCAAGAATTACCAGTGGACACTTTGGCCATTCGTGTTCATGTTCATTACCACCATTGGCGCGTTGCTGTACAAGGCTTATGAATCTTTCTTCATCAACCTGCCCAAAGCAGCCAATCAGGCTAATGTGGCTCAATACACGATCGCCCAGGTAATCATCGGCATCGTTGCTCTGGTGCTGGTGGTGACGGCCCTACTCCTGGCCTGGGACGCAATGAAAGCGTTCCGTCAGCCGATTACCAAACCGGCCGAAGTTCGGGCGTAGCTCATCCATATCTAATGTGCGACGTGCCATCCAGGCACGTCGCACATCACAGGCGGAATGCATGCAGGCACTGCAATCGATATTCCAGCGCTTGATCAAGCTTGTGCGGACGGCAGCGATCACCGTCGGCCAGATGATTTACGGCGCCACGATTTATGAGATGGTCAGAGATCTGAATAAAGAAAGGGCTTCTATCGAGCACTTATTCATCTTAATCGTATTTGGTGATTTTTTAGGCATACCCATCCTGCCGCCATATTACACCTTGCGATTACTGCCGTACATAGCACCCAATATCACCGGTTGGAAACGGACCCTGTTGCGCGAGCGTGACCTGACCGATTTATGCGACCAGGAGATCACCTGAATACGGCAACGCATCCTGATCAATCTGGGCTAACAATATTGCAGACTTATTTCTAAAGGAGCAGTCAATGGCTGAAGAAAAGAAACCCGGTATTTTTAGCAACCTAAAAAGCATTATGTATGGTATGGCAGGCCACGACATGGCCCGTTATGCGCTCAAAACCCGCGGCAGCATGGAGCACCTGTTCATCCTGATCACCATGGGCGACCTGCTGGGCATCCCCATCCTGCCGCCCTACTACAGCCTACGCCTTCTGCCATACGTGGTGCCGCAGATCAGCACCTGGAAGCGGCGCATGTTGCGCGAGCGTGATCTGACCGACGCACTGGCCTAGTGCTGGCATAGGAGCATACCATGTCCCTCGCTGAAATTTTTGAAAAGAATCCCAACCGGCGCTACATCATGTTCGGCGGAAAAGGCGGGCTTGGCAAAACCACATTCAGTGCTGCCGCAGCCTACTGGCTGGCCAAGAAGGGTTTCAAGGTGCTGGTCTTCTCAGTGGATCCCCAGGCCAGCCTCTCGGATATCTTCGAGCGCAATATCTTCGGGCAGGGGCCGGTGGAGATCATACCCAACCTGTTCGCTCAGGAGATCGACGCCGACCAGCGCATCCGCGAATACCAGGGCGAGATCCGCCAGAAAATCCTTGACATGTACGGGCTGGATCAGGTGCCCGAGGAAATCGAGAACTACATCCAGGCAGCAGCGGCCGAACCAGCCATGGAAGAAAGCGCCATCTTCGACGAAGTGGTGGATATCGTGGTGAGCGGCGATTACGACTACTATATCTATGACCTTGTGCCGCTGGGTCATGCGCTGTATTACCTGAGCATGGCTTCCGTCTACGACCAGTGGATCGACAAAATCACGGGCTTGCGTGAAGAGATGGCTGAATATGGGCAGGTGGCAGCGGTGATGAAGCGCGAGAAAGAGACCGAGGAGGATAAGATCCTCAAAGAGCTGCAATATATCAAGCAGCGCATCAACGCTTCATCCAGCATCCTCACCGATAAAGAGAAGACCGCCTTCTACTTCGTGCTGATCCCCGAAGAGATGATCATCCTAGACACCAAGAAAGCCGCCGGCCTGTTCGCCAAATATGACGTGCCGCTTTCGGGATACATCGTCAACCGCGTCATTCCCGCCGAGCTGGCCTCAGGCAATATCCCGGAATACCTGCGCAACCGTATGGAAATGCAGAAGAAATACCTGCAAGAGATCAGGCAAACCTTCGGCAATGAAGTGCTGACCAGCGTGCCGGAATTCGAGCGTGACATCACCGGCCTGCCCATGATCGAGCGCGTGGCCAATGCGCTATTCGAATCGGACAAGTGAGATATGGCGCCCATTGAAATCCCCATGAAAAATTATATGGCTGATAATCCCAGCCTGAAATTCCTGTTTTTTGGGGGCAAAGGCGGGGTGGGTAAAACTGTACTGGCCGGCACAGCCGCCATTTGGGCTGCCGGGCAGGGCAGGCGCACCCTGCTGGCCTCCACCAACCCCGTGCACTCGCTCAGCAGCCTGCTCAGCCAGGACGTGTTCGGCAAGCAGACCCCGGTGACCGGCGTGCCCAACCTGTGGGCTTACGAGATCGACACCAAAGAAACCATCGAGAAATCCAAGCAGGAGATCCGCGAGAAGATCGAGTGGTTCCTGAAATACGCCGATATCAAGACCAAGGCGGATGAGTTCGTCGAATCAGCCACCATGAACCCTTCCTTCGAAGAATCGGCCATGTTCGAGAACATGATTGACCTGATGTTCAAGGACGAATACGATGTGTTCGTGTTCGACACTGCCCCCACCGCCAATGCCCGCCGCTTGTTGGGCATGTCAAGCGTGTACTCCATGTGGGTGAACAAGATGGTGCAGAGCCGTGAGGAAGCTACCAGCCTGAAGGACCTGCTTTCGTACAGCAAGAAGAAGAAAGAAAAGGACCCCCTGATGGATTACCTGCTCAACCTGCGCAGCCGGATGGCGCACGCCAAGCAGCTGCTCACCAACGACAGCCTCACCTCTTTCTTCTTCGTGACCCTACCCGAAGCCCTGCCCATCGCCGTGATCACCCGCTTCATCGAGTGGTTCCACGACTTCAACATCCCGGTAGGTGGCGTTGTGGTGAACATGGTCATTGATAAGAAAAGCGTGATGGATGATTCACCCGATTTCGTCAAGAACCGCGTAGCCATGCAGGACGCCTACATGACTAAGATTGACAAGGAATTCGGCAACCGCGTGCGCGCTGCCCTGCCATTGCTCGAAACCGAGGTGCGCGGCGTGGACATGCTCAACCGCATGGTTGCCCTGCTGTACACCTGACCTATCCGCCATATTACCTTCTCCCTTGGGGCACAGGGGTATGGGTGCAACCCGGCCCGAAACCATCCCTGTGCCCCTGTTTGTCAGGTGGATTTTTCAAGGGAACAGGGAATAACATTCAGGAGGTGCTCATGCAGCTGAATACCGGCCAGTGGGTGGTGATTGGGGTGGCCGCAGTCTTGATCTTTGGCTACATCCTGGGTTATTTTTACAACCGCCGGCGTGCGGAAGCGATCTTCACCTGGCTGAGGCTGGGGTTATCCACCTATGGGGAAGTGTCCATCGGTGACAAACTGCCTGGCATGGCAACAGGCGGGCGCCTGGAAGTGAACCGGGCTGCAGCTCCCCTCAAGCGTGTAGAAGCGGTGTACCTGTTGGCCCCACGCGACAACCCCCTGTTCCTGGTCTTCCACATGCTGCAGCGCCGCGGGGATGAGCTGATCGTCTGGGTCACCTATCTGGCCAGACCTGAACAGTCGGTCGAAGTGGCCAGGCCAGGCGATCGGCAATTTGGAGGCCGGCTAAAGGACAAGGAAAAGCCAGCCTTAACCACCCCACAGAGCATACACGGGCTGCAGATGGCGGTTGAAAAGGGTGCCGGGGCGCAGGTTGCAGAACGGGTTAAAGCGCTGATTGACCAATACCCCTCCACCATCATAAGGTTATCGATCCGCCCTGAAAAGCCCCACCTGTTCCTGCGCGCAAACCTGCGCTTGATGCAGGCTAATCACCCCGAAGATTTTTTCTCCGCATTGGGTAAGATCGCCAGCTGAGATTCCCAAGATAGTGTCACCATGGTCAGGGAGCTCATCTACGGCCGGGTGAAGGCAGCCTGTTGCCCGGCTTCTTGCAGTTAACCAAATTCGCTGTAATCGATGCTATCACCAGCACCCGATTGGAGTATAAATAAAGCTGGTATGGAATTCTTTGATAATTGAGGTGATTCTATGGGCATGGGATTAGGCTTGCGTGGTACGGGCTGGCGAGGGTATATGAAGGGCTCAGATGAGAGACCTGAATTAACCTGGGAGTTGATGAAGCGGGTGCTTGAATATGCCCGGCCCTACCGGCTGAAGATTATCGAGATGTTCGTGCTGATCGCCGCCACTACCGGACTGGGCTTGCTGGTGCCGCTGATCATGCGCTACCTGATCGATACCATCATTCCCTCGGGTAATATTACCCAATTGATCTACCTGGCAGTGGGGATGCTGTTCATCCCACTGCTAAGTGGCCTGTTCCGCGTGCTACAGCGCAGGCTCAATGCCCAAATCGGCGAGGGTGTAACCTACGACCTGCGTAAAGCGCTTTACTCTCACTTGCAACGCATGTCGATGCATTTCTTCACCAATACAAAAATGGGTGAGTTGATCAGCCGGCTAAATAATGATGTCCAGGGAGCGCAGGAAGCCATCAGCAGCACCATCGTGGATATCACCACCAATCTTATCCAGACCTTCGCCGTGCTGGTGGTGATGCTGGCCCTGCAATGGCAGCTCACCCTGATCAGCGTGGTGATCCTGCCTCTGTTTATCATCATCTCGCGCCACATTGCCCGCCGCCTGCGTGACCTTTCTCACCAGCAGCTTGAATCGATGGCCGCCATGAACGCCACCATGCAAGAGACGCTTAATATCGGCGGTATGCTGCTGGTGAAGCTTTTTGGCCGCTTTACCGAGGAAGTGAACCGGTTCGATCAGCGCATCACTGATCTACGGGATATCAATATCAACCGGGCTGTGGTGGGCGCTTATTTCATCGTAATCATCGGCCTGGTAAGCGCTGTGGGCACATCCCTGGTGTATGGGTTGGGCGGTTACATGGTCATACGCCAGGCATTCACCATCGGCACCATCGTGGCCTTTGGCGCCTATATCTCCAACCTTTACACGGCCCTACAAGGCCTGGCAAATGACCCGGTGCAATTCGCCACATCGGTGGTGAGCTTCGAGCGCGTATTCGAAGTGATCGACCTGCCCCTGGATATCCGTGAAGATTCCCACCCCGTCGTGCTGCACGACGTGCGCGGAGAGCTTGTATTCGAAAGCGTATCCTTCTGCTATGACGAGCAGCCACTGCCCCTGCTGAGCGAGGTGCAGCGCTATGGGCAGGTTGATACTATCGGGGCGGTCCTTTCAGGCGGCGGGCAGCCGGCAGCCGATAAACCAGACGGCATGGCATCACCAATTCTTCCCATAGGAGAGGCAGAACCTTTACCATCCATCAGCGCAGTGACTGAGACCCACGACCAAGCCCGCGAGCTGGCCCTCGACCATATCAGCTTCACCGCCATGCCTGGTGAACTCACCGCTCTGGTGGGCCCGAGTGGGGCGGGAAAGACCACCATCACCTACCTGATCCCTCGCCTGTACGACCCCACCCAGGGCCGGATTTTATTGGATGGGCGCGATTTGCGAAGCCTGAGCCTGGCTGAGCTCACCTCGCAAATCGGCATGGTCACCCAAGAGACCCACCTTTTCCACGATACCATCCGCACCAACCTGCTGTACGCCCGCCTGGAGGCCACCCAAGCCGAGCTGGAAGCCGCGGCACGCGCCGCCAACATCCACGAATTCATCAGCGGGTTGCCCGACAAGTACGAGACCATTGTGGGCGAGCGCGGTTACCGGCTGAGCGGTGGCGAAAAGCAGCGCATCGCCTTGGCGCGCGTCATCCTGAAAGACCCACGCATCCTTGTGCTGGACGAAGCCACCAGCAGCCTGGACAGCGAGTCGGAGGCGCTCATCCAGGAAGCGCTCAAGCGCCTGATGGAGGGCCGCACCAGCATCGTGATCGCCCACCGCCTGAGCACCATCCTGGCTGCCGACCAGATCCTGGTGCTGGACCGCGGCACAATCGTCGAGCGCGGGGCGCATCAAGAACTGCTTAAGCAAGGTGGGCTATATGCCCACCTGTATGAGACGCAGTTCCGTCCAGGCTTGCAAAAACGAGTCTGAACCGCGGATGGCGCTGAGGTAATGATTGCGCATCCGAACCAGTAACCAGCTAACACGGGACTGTTGCTCACATCTGCTCCGCAAGGCAGATAACTTACCTCCTGCTTCTTGTCGCCATCCGAAGCATGCTCTTCACCCTGGTGGTCCTTAGGTGGTTCAACACCAGGAGCTCTACAGAATTAACAGGGATTTTCTCTCATATTTACCGACACTGATCATGGGCAGCCGTTAACAAAATGGATGACGCCAAGTTTCTTGGCGCCACCCAAAATGCTTTTTGCTTGGCTTTTTTAACTGATCCTCGTCTTGATCTCTTCGCTCCGGTGATCTACAAAACCGCGGCTTGCTGTCGAAAACAAATGCAGGTTTTTTTAAGGATGGCTTATATCCGTCAACGTCTGCATGAACAGCACAATCAGGTTCTCTTCGGCTGTAGACAAACCCAGATTACCGAGCTCATCTGTGTTTACCGTGTCGGGAAATTCCGGATCCGGCCAATCTTCTACGTCGCGGGTGTTATAGAAATGAGTTATATCATAAAGGGATTTAAAGTAACCATTGTGCCCATAAGCTTTAACCGTATCGCCTTCACGCTTATCGACATTACGCAGGGTAGGCACTTTAAATTTGCCCCATTCAGCCATATATGTCTCTTCATCGTAGCCTGCGTTCTTTAAAAATCCTCCCAGGCCCGGATCAATAAACTCTGGGTCTATGATATAAACCGGATTCCAGGGATTCTTTGGTATCCCCAGGTTGTCATAGGTGAAATCGGTGAACAGAGGATATCCCGCGGCACCTTCATCCAGCGTGTGGCACAGGGAGCATTTTCCTTTATCTTCATCGTTATACAGTGCCAATCCCATCACCTCATCGTCACTCAACCCAAGGTCATAGTAATCACCGAAGTTGCTCATGCCGATCATTGTCACATCCATGCCGGCAGCCTTGGCATTATCCCAGAAATCATCAAATTTGGAGTTGAATGGGTTTACCTCGTTAGACTTCTCATACGCTGAGATTGATAGGCCAATTCGGTCATAGGCCGTATCGATTCCCGCTTCTGTAGTGCAATCCAATGAGCCCCAAACTTGCACAAAAAGCCTGGCGTAGTTGGATTTGTAGACTTTCCAGCACAGCATTTCAGCATCTGTAAGTGCCTGTTCGACGGGGTTTAAGAACGGTCCTTTGGCTTGTTCTGCCAGTGGATCACCGAGGATCCAGCCTGTAGCGCGGCCATCCCAGAACATACCGCCCACCCACACTTCATCGGTGTCATCGTAATACAGGACCGGGCTTTCACCCCCATAAGCAGCTGTGGGGGGCCTGCGGTTGCCAAAGGCTCCCAGGATCGACCCAGGATACACCGCTCCAAAAGCATTGATCTTCCCTTTGGGTCCGGTGAACCCAAATTCTGCCGCATGGCAAGTGGCACAGGATTGATTATTATTGATAGACAGCGATTTATCCAGGAAAAGCATTTTCCCCAATCGTTCTAATCTCGTCAGCGAATCAATTTTAGCCTCAGCCGGTAATGTAATTGCAAGCACGATCGCCAGAATGCCGATTGCTATCCCAGATATGAGTAACACTTTTTTAACCATAATCATTTCTCCTCAAAGAGTTATGGCATACCAATAGCTGGGGTCGATATAATTATCAGTAAATAATCTCCCTCCTTTCCCTTGCAGCTAGCTAATTCTTTTGTGAGCTTGCACTTACTCAAGATATTATTAATACAACTATTATCACCCTGTCTTGTGAATAGTATAACCAATAAATTATTAAAAGTCAATTAAATCTCACCTCCCAAACCAACACGCGGTTCAGCCCCCCATCACCCGGGATTGGCTTTTTCTCAGATTGCTGCACAGCCATTGTCCTGTACGTCATTCTTCATTCATGCACATGAAATCCGCGATTGAAAGGTGAACAGGAATTTTCTAATGGCTTTATTTTGCAGGTTGAATGCCTTTCACCAGACTCAACATTCATAATCATGTGGTTTTCCGCATTCGTGCTATTGACAATCCACCATTACAAAGAATGCTATTCTGGTACTATAATAAACATTTTACGGCTAAAAAAGGAGGTCTACAAATGAGCCTTTCTGATCGTTATGTCATCGAGACCCATGGTCTAAGCAAAACCTATAAAGAGATCCAGGCACTCAGCTCCCTGGACCTTAAAGTAAACCATAACTCCATATTTGGCTTTTTGGGTCCCAATGGTGCCGGGAAGACCACCACGATCAAGCTGCTGCTGGGTCTCACCCGACCCACTGCCGGTAGCGCGACGATTTTTGGGATGGACAGCGTGTCGCACAGCGTGGAAATCCGCGCCCGCATTGGCTACCTGCCCCAGGAGCCCCATTTCTACGAATACATGACCGCCCGTGAGACGCTGCGCTTCACCGCCCAATTTTTCTTTAAGGGCCCTAAGAAGGCTATCGAGCAGCGCGTAGATGAGATGCTGGCACTGGTGGACCTGGATGATAAAGCCGATCGCCCCATCAAGACCTTTTCAGGCGGTGAGCGGCAAAGATTGGGCATCGCCCAGGCCCAGGTGAACTACCCCGACCTGCTCATCCTGGATGAGCCCGCCGCCAGCCTCGACCCGCTGGGCCGGCGGGACGTGCTGGAAGTGATGTCGAAATTGCGCAAGTATGCCACCATCTTCTATTCCACGCACATCTTAGACGACGTGCAGCGCGTGTCTGATACGGTGGTCATCCTCAACCAGGGCAAGCTGGTGGCGCAGGGACCCATCGAAGAGCTGCTGGCGGGCAGCGAGGGGGTTATCTATATCGTCCACCTAAAGGGTGACGTTGACGCCGCTCTGAAAATCCTGCAATCCCAGCCCTGGGTGGGGGCGGTGAAGGCCACGCAGCACAACGAGGGCAGTGTTTTCCAGGTGAGTGTGACAGACCCTGCTGCTGCCGAAGCACAGCTGCTGAAACTGCTGGTGAATGGCCCCGTGGTGGTGACGGATTTCCACCGCAAGCAATATGAGCTGGAAGATGTGTTCATGCAGGTGGTCGAAGGAGGTCAAAATGTCGGGCAATGAGGCATTCGAGCTGGTAACTGAACGCGGTTGGACAAGAGGTTTAGGCAACATGCTGCGCAGCGGCCTGGCGCGCTGGTTCAAGACCCGTTCCTGGTGGGCGAATTGCCTGATCTGGGGCGGCATGGTATTGGTGATCATCGGTGCCCTGGCATTCAACCCTCAAGCCCCCGACGTCAACGAGCTGATGATGGTCACCCTGGTATTTACCGGCTTGTTCCCCGCCGTGGGTGTAATCATCCTCATGCAGGATGCCATCGTAGGAGAGAAAAGGGAGGGAACGGCCGCCTGGGTGCTTTCCAAGCCGCTCACCCGCCCGGCGCTCATCCTTTCCAAGGTAATAGCCAACAGCCTGGGTGTGCTGCTCACCATGGTGATTGTCCCGTGCGCCATTGGTTTTACCATCATTGCCATCACCCACCCGGCGATGCTGGTACCGGTAGGAGTCCTGGAGGCTATGGGTGTGATCTTCATCAACCACCTCTTCTTTTTATCACTCACCATGATGCTGGGCACATTTTTCGATAGCCGTGCTCCGGTGGTGGGCATCCCCCTCGCCATCCTATTCTTGCAGCAAAATCTCATCGGTGTCTTACCTGCCCTACGCTTCATACTCCCCTGGAGCCTGATCATTCCCCTGGGCACCACCAACCCGCTAACACTTACTCTGCTGGAAGGAACTGCTCCCCAATCAGAGCAGCTGACCATTTTGCTAATCATCGTCATCGAGAGCATCTTCTTCACGCTTATGGCTCTGTGGAGGTTCAACCGCCAGGAATTCTAGAACATGGCCGGAAGTGATTAAGCCCGCGCAGCATAACGTGGCAAGCATTATAGAGTTGGACGTGACCCACCCTGACGTCGCGGTTTCACAGTCGCTGAGGCTTCAAGTGAACAGCCCGACGGTGGTGAAGAATTTCAGCTTCAGGCTATGCGAATTAGAAGACGTGTTCATACAGGTGGGCAAAGGAGGGCAAGATGCGGGGGAATGAGGTATTTGAGCTAGTGACTGAACGCGGTTGGAGGCGAGGCTACGGCAATATGCTGCGCAGTGGCCTGGCAGGCTGGTTCAAGACACGCACCTGGTGGGTGAACAGCCTGATCTGGGGTGCAGTAGTCACCGGCATGCTGGGTAGATTTGCATTCAGCCGACCGGGGGTAATTTCCCTCGGCAGCATCATGCGAACATTCAGCGAGACTGCCGGCCTCATTCCAGCAGTGGGTGTAATCATTGCCCTGCAGGATGCCTTGGTGAGCGAAAAAAGGAGAGGTACAGCTGCCTGGGTGCTTTCAAAGCCGCTCACCCGGGAGGGATTCCTGGTTTCCAAAGTGGTGTCCAATAGCCTGGGAGTGCTGGTATCGATGGTTGCCGTGCCAATGATTCTAGGCTACATCCTGATGTCCATTATCCAGCGATCTCTGCTAAATCCAATTGGATTCCTGGGGTGCGTGTTCCTATTTTTCGTCATTGATTTTTTCTTCTTATCATTTACATTGATGCTTGGAGCGCTCTTTTCCAGCCGAGCGCCTGTGATCGGGATTCCACTGGCCGTCTTCTTCCTGTATCTATACATGATCGGCCAGCTCCCCGCCCTGCGTTTCATCCTGCCAATGTCTTTGATTTATACGCCGGATAGCCTTGCCAACGCTCTACTTATGCACACCTCTATCCAGCAAGAGCAACTGCTCATTTTAGGCATTATCCTGCTTGAATGCGTCTTCTTCCTGAGCGTGGCTTTATGGAGGTTCAACCGGCAGGAGTTTTAAGAATACACATAATAAAGCTGGATTTAAGCTCGGCTTAAAGTGGTCTATACGGTATAGGTAGTATACTGGCTGACGGGTGGTCGATTCAGGAGGGATTATGACAGATACAGCACCACTTACCGTTGGCTCGAGCGCACCAGGTTTTATCTTACCCGCCAGTAATGGCGCGCAAATTTCACTGGCGGATTTCCGAGGTAAAAAAAGCGTTTACCTTTTCTTCATCCGCGAATACAGCTGAATGCAGTGCCGCAGCCATGCTACCCAGTTGGGGCAGCTGCATGCTGAATTCCAGGTAAACAACTGTGAGATCCTGCTGATCCTGGGAGCCTCGCTGGATGAGGCGAAGAGATATGCCGATTTCCTGCACCTCCCCTACCCAGTGCTGGCCGACCCGGAGCGCAAGGTCTACCACCAATACAGCCTGCAAATGGCATTGATCTTCATACAGCGCACTGCCTCGGTGATCGTCGATCCAAGTGGGCACATCTATTACATCAAAACCGCCACCAACCCCATGCCCTGGCTGCAGGAAAGCCGCCAGCTTTTGCAGGTTGTGAAGGCCATGCATTTCACGGGCTAAGGCGAACCCGAAAACTTACAATCAATTTACATTGTATCTAGCCGAGGTACACCAGCTGATCGAGCCTCACCTGCAAAACCAGAAAGTGGCCTGGCAGCAGGAGGGTTCTTTACTGCCGCTGTGGTCATACGGTACTGCCGACCATCTGAGGCAGGTATTCCTAAACCTCAGCATGAACGCCATCGAGGCCATGCAACCCCTGGGGGGTAATCTCACGATTGCCATGCACGCAGACCTGCTGGCAGGGCAGGCTGTCGTGGCCATTAAAGACACCGGCTGCGGCATCCCGACCGATAACTTGCAAACAATCTTCGACCCCTTCTTTACTACCAAGGAGCGCGGCAGCGGCCTGGGCTTGTCCATTGTCTACGAGATACTCGAGCGCCATTCGGGGAGCATCAGCGTGGAAAGCCAAGCCAACCAAGGCACCACTTTCACCGTTCTCCTGCCATTAACCATACCCAGATAAGATGACGTCTAATCTTTGAAACCTTTACACGTTTTTGTTTATCTATTTGCTTCCAATTCACAAAATATTAATGAAATTAAACAACAAACCCGGGTAATACTATATAAAAACAATTAATGGTCATCCGCACCCCTGATCACCACCTGCGGGTCTTTGTCAGCTCGACCCTCAAAGAATTGGCTGAGGAGCGTAAAGCTGTCCGCCAGGCGATTGTAAAGCTACGCCTGTCTCCGGTCATGTTTGAATCAGGCGCCAGGCCTCACCCGCCGCAGTAACTGTACCAGTCCTATTTATCACAAAGCCAGATATTCATCGGCATATATTGGCAGAGCTATGGGTGGTTGGCGCCGGGTAGGTCAATTTCAGGCCTGGAGGATGAATATAACCTGGCATCCAACATGCCCAAGCTGATCTACATAAAAATACCAGCTCCAGAGCGTGAACCCGGGCTGGCCAGCCTCCTGGAGCGCATCCGCGATGATAATACCTGCAGTTATACTTACTTCTCAACCCAGGCGCAATTGAAGCAACTCGTCCAGGATGATTTGGCATTGATGCTCGCCGAGGGGTTCGAATCCATTCACCGCCACGGTTACCCAGGTATACAACAAAAGCCTTTCCCTCAAACCAATTTACCCTTCCCGCGTAACTCACTGGTTGGCCGGGAGCACGAGCTGGCCTCCTTATGCGAGCTCGTCTTACGCCAGGATGTGGCGTTGGTGACATTAACCGGGCCAGGTGGCACAGGCAAATCTCGCCTGGCGATTCAAATCGGCCTGGAACTGCTGGAGCGTTTCCAGGATGGCGTGTTCCTCGTGGGGCTGGAATCCATCCATGACCCTCACCTGGTGATCCCAACCATTGCGGAAACGTTCGGAATTCGCGAGACATCAACAGGCCGGCCTACAGCGGAAATTCTCAGCGAATATTTGCAGGGCAAGCAGCTGCTCCTGGTGCTCGATAATTTTGAGCATCTCATGGATGCAGCACCTTGCGTCTCTGCTTTGCTCGAGTCGTGCCCCAATTTAAAATGTATCGTCACCAGCCGGGCACCCCTACGCTTGAGGGCAGAGAAGGAAGTGTCGGTTTCTCCACTCAAAGCCTCCTCCACACAAGAGCCCATATCTATCGATGAACTATCTGAATATGCCGCGGCCAGCTTGTTTATTCAGCGCGCCCAAGACATCAACCCTAATTTTCAGGTTACAGCCGCTAACGCCACTGCCATTGCCGAGATATGCAAGCAGTTTGACGGGTTACCCTTAGCCATCGAGCTAGCCGCAGCCAGGATCAAGCTACTGCCACCTCCTGTAATGCTCTCTCGCCTCAAGCACCGCTTCGACCTGCTCACCGTTGGCTCCCGCGACCTGCCTGAGCGCCAGCGGACGTTGCGCAGCACAATTGATTGGAGTTACAACCTGCTCAATAACCACGAGAAAAAACTCTTCAGGCGGCTGGCAGTGTTCAGCGGGGGCTGGACGCTCGACGCTCCCGGAAAAATGTGCGATATCGAAGGTGACCTTTTACCACAGCTGGAGGACACCCTGGCTTTATTGATCGATAACAACCTGGTGGTGCAGGTTACAGAAACCGAAGAAGAAGCTTACTTTATGATGCTGAGGACGATTCAATCGTACGCGGATGAACTATTATCCGTCAGCGAGGAGCACGATGCCATCCATGAACAACATGCCAGGTTCTACCTGGATTTTGCCAGCCAGGTGGAGCCACGCATCCGGACAGCCGAAAGAATCTACTGGCAGCAGGTGATGCAGCGCGAGTTCAGTAATATTCGCGGTGTTTTGGAATGGATCCAAAAAAAAGAAAAGTTCATCGATATCGGGCAGCGCCTGGTCATCACGCTGGGTTTATACTGGCAGACATGCGGTTTTATTACCGAAGGCCTGCAGTGGTGCGAAAAAATGCTGGCTTTCTGCGATGACCTGACCCCAGCTGGTATTCAGGCGGGCCTTTTATGCTACAAGGCTTTGCTCATCCGTAGTGCGAGTGGCCAACCATCACCTACCGAGATTGCCGAAAAATCCATCGAACTCAGCCGTCAGCAGGATAACAAGAGTTTGTTGGGCAATGCGCTGCTCATCGGCGGAATTGTAGCCTTATCGAGGCATGACCCAGATACTGCCTCCGCCTATATTTCCGAAGCGATCGAAATTTTTAATATTACCGGCGAATTATGGAATGAAGTCATTGCCCTGGCTTGGTCGGGGGATGTAGCTTACTACCAAAATGATCCGGGACGGGCTGTTTCCCTGCACAGCGAAAGCATCAGGCTGGGAAGGTTGCAAGGGGATCCGTGGTGTTTAATGCCAGCCCTCATGTCGGCGGCTCAGATCGAAATCCTTGCAGGAGACCTCGATAACGCCTATTCCAAATTGACAGAAGTGGTCGACGTGCTGCAAAAAACCGGTGATCGCTGGAACCTAGCCTGGACATTGATCGACCTATGCCATGTGGCTTTGTTGCAGGACAAGGTCCAGCAGGCAGGTGCTTATTTATTAGAAGGTTTGACCATGGCGAGCAGCTTCGGAAATAGGCGGGCACTGATCATCGCGCTGGCCGAAGCAGCGGCTATTATTGCCCGCAAGACACAGCCAGGCAATACCAGCGGGCTGGGCCTGGCAGCCCAGCTGTGTGGGGCGACCCTCCCATATATAAATATTCCTGGGGTCTTTCTATGGATCAACAACCAGAATCTCTATGAAGATTCCATCAATCTCGTAAAGTCGAGCATGGAAATCACACTGTGGGACCAGACCCATGCTATAGGGCAAGCATTGACCATGGATCAGGCGATTAACCTGGCCACACAAGCTCTTCGGCCATCTTAGGGGTGATCTTTCAAACAAATGGACTTATCCGCCCGAATCCATTATCACTTTCCCGCTCACGAGAATCATTAAGGTTTTTACGCCCAAAATTGAAATTTTTTAACAATTTATTCGAACAACACGGCTAAGCAGTTGCCATATTATATAGGCGATTTTTATCGCCATATCATGTCCGTTTCATGAGGTTGAGATACTATATGATCAATGTTTGATGCAATACGTCTAGTAATGACGAGCCGGTGAAAAGATAGCATTGGCACAAGGTCAGTGAATGCACCGGAAAGAACAGTCAAACATAAATGGCATCACCTCCAGCCAATATAAGCCCTCCGCACAGGCTGGAGAAACCACAAAGGGATGATCTGGCGATATGCAGGTGCATTATTGGTAATCGGCCGGGGAATCCCAACAGCAACCATGACAGCAAAGCTCTTTAAAAATAAAAAGGCGAACGGTCCGGTTGGTTCAATGGACATGGGCTACACAATCATCGAAGCGGTGTTTGGGATGCAGCCGTGTAGCTGGCAAGCAGATGCCTGGCATTGAAGAGTGGGGCCAATGATTCGGCGAATGAGATCGTCAATGTCATGGATAATAGGTTTACCATTTTTCCTGAACACGGGTTTGATTGGATGAGACCTCCTGGTAAATTAGCCAGGAGGTCTTGTTTAAGCAGCTAAGTTGTTTTTACCCAGCTTATCTTTACTATGCCATGTGAAACCCAGGTTTTCAGCCTGGCAGCCTGCTGATAAATTCGAAGACCGCTTCCATGAACCTGCCTGGCTGCTCCTCGTGCGGCAAATGCCCGGCTCTAGCAATCACCTTCAGGCTGGCGTTGGGCAGCTCACCCGCCAGCCGCACCGAGTGGGCGGTGGGCACGATGCGGTCGTCATCGCCGGTGACCACCAGCACCGGCAGCTTGAGCTCATCCAGCTTACCGGCCAGGTCGATCGGCCAGCCTGCCAGGGTGAACTCCCACAGGGCTTTATCCCAATTTTCCACCTGGAATGGCTTGCGATATTTTTCGGCCATATCCGCTGGGATGAGCTGCGGGTCGTGCCAGGCCATGCCAAGCAGCTGGGAGCCATGGCGTAGCATTGCGCGGGCGAGCAATGGCCCCATGTGGCGCATTTGCGGGGATGCCAGCAGGCAGTGCAGCCAGCCGGGAGAGCCCCTATGGATATAAACTGCCGGGTCTGCTAATATCAATGCCGAAACCCTTTGGGGATATTGCAGCGCTGCCTGCATGGCGATGCTGCCGCCTGCGGAGCTGCCCACCAGGATGGCCTTGCTGATGGAAAAATGGTCCAGCAGCCCGAGCAAAAGCTGCACCTGCGCATCGCCGCTATACGGGTTTAGTCCCTGCCAGGCCAGCGGGCGCTCAGACAGGCCAAAACCCGGGCGGTCATAGGCGATGACCCTGCCCAGGCGGCTGAAGGGCTGCATCACAGCCTGCCAGGTATACAGGCTGGCGCCGAATCCGTGCAGCAGCACGTACGCCGGCTGTCCCTGCCCGGTGCTTTTGACGTGGAGCTCCACGCCGTTAATCCGGATGAATTCCGAGTCTTCATCCGCCAGTGCCCGAGCCGGGTAGGTCCCCTTCAATGGAGGAACAGGGATGAGCAGCGGTCCAACAAGTAAAGCTGTTATCCCCCCAGCCAGAACGAAAAGCCCTTTACGCCAGATGCTGCGCTTCATGCCCCATGCTCCGATCAACTGTTGATTTTGCCTTGCAGGGTTTTTCTCGGCTGCACCATAGATACTAGCAAGCTAACTGCCACCGCTCCAAAGGTGATCCAGGTTGGGATGACAACCCCCGGAATGCCCGCCTGCTTTACCGTGATCCCTGCCAGCGCCCACAGGATGACTGCCACATAAGCGATATCCCTGCGGGTCAAGCTCATCAATATCGTGATCACCAGTACGGCAGCCAGCACGATACCCATCCAGATTTCGGGGGCAATCCCAAAGCCTTTCCATTGGATGTAATCAAGCACATCAGTGATGTTGGCAACCGTTGCCACAGTGATCCAGCCCAGGTAGATGCTGAACGTGAGCTGTGTGGTATACCTTTCGGCAACGGCGACTTTGTTCTTGCCGGTATCAAAACCCAGATAGGTGATGATCAATGTAGCCAGTAAGATTAGCATAGCAACCAGGGTGAGCGGGAATCGCTCATAATGCCACAGGAAGATCCAGGCGATATTAGCCAAACCGCCAAGGGTGATCCACCAGCCTGTTCTCCGCAGGCGAGGGTTATCGCGCTGGGCCGGCAAGGCTTGGAAAATCGCATAGGCAATCAATCCCAGGTAAATAACCCCCCAGATAGAAAATACATAACCCGCCGGCACGAAATACACCTGGAATCGGTCGGATATCTGCCCGGTATTCAACCCATTAATGGGCAGGGCATTGGCTAGGATATTGACCACCAAAGTTGCCAGGATGGTTATGATTACGCTAATTTGCCGAATTATGTCTTTCATTTTTTCACTCACTTTCATGAAATTTATTTATAGCCTTGCTCTTCGATAAGCGTCTAACGCACGCTGGCGCGCGGTGGCGTGCATGACAATGGGACGTGGATAGTGTCTTCCGATTACACAGCCGACCCGCCTCTGCAGGTCAGATGGCATGGTCCAGGGTGCATAAATGTATTCATCAGGAACCGGCTTTAGCTCAGTCACCCAGCGGCGTACATAAGCACCCTGCGGGTCAAATTTCTGACCTTGCAATACTGGATTAAAAATCCTGAAGTACGGGGCAGCATCCGTGCCGGTGCCAGCCATCCACTGCCAGCCACCGTTGTTAGAAGCCGGGTCGCCATCGATCAGTTGCTGCATGAAATAACGCTGCCCTTCCTGCCAATCGATGAGTAAGTCTTTCACCAGGAATGATGCTGTGATCATGCGTGCGCGGTTGTGCATCCAGCCCATGCTGTTCAGCTGTCGCATGCCGGCATCCACCACCGGGTAACCGGTGCGTCCCTCCTTCCAAGCCGCCAAACTCGCGGTATCTTCCGACCACTGGATACGATTCAGCTCTTTACGAAATGCCGCTTTCAGGTTTTCGGGATAATAGTCAAGGATCACGCTATAAAAGTCATGCCAGATTAGTTCCGTCAGCCAGGTTTCTATACTTGTGCGGCTCAATTCATCTCGCGCTCCCGCTGCAGCTTCTATGGCTGCCCAGGCAACTTGCCGGGCTGAGATCATCCCAAACTTCAGGTATGGTGAGAGACCCGAGGTGCCATCAAGGTCCATACGATCCCGTCCTTGTGTGTAATAAAGCAGATCTGAATCGGTAAATGCCGCCAACCTTCTTTGCGCTTCCACCTCACCTGCCACAAATGCCGCAGAGGAAGTAGGATCGGGTAAGTTTGAAGCCTCCATAGTATCAAGAGCGGGCAATCCGGGAAGATTGTCGGGTGCCGGCAAAGGCCTGCCAGAAAAAGGGAGGCTTTTCCACCTGTGCTTGAAAGGTGTAAACAAAGTGTACGGATTGCCATCGGGTTTTAATAATTGCCCGGGTGAATGGACCGTGACCCCATAAGAGAGATTCAAGGGCAGATCACGCCCTACTCGCTCATCGCGCTTCTTAGCGTAGGGCGATACATCCGCCTGGGCAAAAATAGCCTGTGCACCAGTCTCTTTGAATAACTGATGCAACACTTGGAGTGGATCACCCTGCTGCAAGACGAGCCCACTACCGCGCAAACGCAGGTCAGCATTAAGTTGGCGCAACCCTTCGAACAAGAACGCCACTCGTTTTTGACCAACATAAGGTGAGTTGAGCAGTTCAGGATCGAGGATGAAAAGTGGTATCACCCGCTTCGCCTGCTCCAGCGCCAGCCTTAATGGCCGGTTGTCGCTCAACCTTAAGTCACGCCGGATCCACCAGATTGACGCTTCCATACGATAGTTTTTTTCCTCTCGCAAAGTTAATGCAGTTCCCGATTAAACCAGTATCACTGCCAGACTTAATGCATGATATGCACTAACATGACAGTGCAATCGCCGATAGATCGAGCTGAGCCGCAACCAGCCGGGATATAGACGGGAGGATATAGGCAGCAAGCGATACTTTCTCACCGGATTATCCCCGAAGATTCCACCCTATCGTTGCTCATTCTCATGATCCAGGGCAAGCCTTGATAGCCACTCGCTGACCATGGCAGCGTCTTTTCCAGCATACTTGACTACTGCCTCGGCATAGGCAGCATATAAGTCGGCGGTGATGGAAGGTGATATACCCCGGTTTTTAAGCATTCCATCCAGCCAGGTAATTGACCGATCCAGCAAATTGATATCACCCAGGCGCAAAGCCGAGGATATGTGCTGGGTCAGGTTGTCAATGGCGATTTCCAGGTGGGCAGTCCTAACCCCGCCATGCTGTAGTGCATGGGCAACATGTGCGGCAAACGCAGCTTCATGCAGGTTGAATTGCTTCAAGGCGACGATATATTGCATGGATATAGGGGCAGTGACAGGCATGGCAGGAGCAGCTGTCATGAGCAGCTCGAGCTGCCCGGTGATGACAGGCAAATCACTGCCCAGATAGTAGCCCGAGATGTGCTGGATGGCATCCGGTACCTGCAAATAGATGCCGCCACCAAAGGCAAGGGGCAGGTTGAGTCCGGCGAGAAATTCAGACATCTGGCGCAGGGAAGCAGCCCCGTTGAGGGTTTGGGCAGCAGACAAGACCATGCGCGGCCTGGCGAGCCTGATGGTGGTATCCAGGTTCAGCAAGGGCACGTTTGCGCCCAGGTAAATTGACTGCCAGCCCTTGCGCCTTAGCAGGTAGGTGAGCATGAGCAAGATAAAATCATGCTCCTCACCGGGCGGGCAGGCCGCCAGGATGGGCTCGCGGCGCGTGGCAGGCGCGGCTGCTGCCAGCAGGCTGCTTATGCGCCGTTTGGCAATGGCCGTGGCAAAATGCTCCTGCTGCACACTGACCTTCCCCTCATACCAGCCGTCTCCAATCTGCACCAGGCCTTTTTGCAGCACTTCGGTGCAAATCGTCTCGGGTGCTGCCAGCGAAAAGGCCTGATCGAGTAATTGGTTCGCAGAGCGGTCATCAAATATCTGGCAGGCAGTGATCCACCGTTCTCGCAGCTCGTCGAGCATGGCCTCACCCGTGCTGATGCCCGGTGCGACTACCGGCATTTGCACGGCAGTGCCAACCCCGCTTGACTGTTGTGTTTTCCACATCTCGATGGCATGGCTGATGCTCAATCCTTCATTCTGGCGCGCCACCAGCCATTTCAGCATCTCGATATCCTGCCGCGAGTACAGCCGGTGCCCGCCCGGCGAGCGTTGCGGTTTTGGCAGGTCATAGCGGCGCTCCCAGGCCCGCAGGGTTGCAGCGTTGATGCCAACTTCTTGCATCACCGCTTTCAGGTTATAGATATGGGTGCTATCTGCCATCGGGTTGCCTCTTTTCTTAGAGAGCTCAGTACAAACCAGGGGTGAAAACTTTCGCAGACATTAATTCTATGCGTTTACACTGGTGCCAGCGTGCCGGCAAAGATGATCCATGCTAAAACGGTCTTAGCAGCCAGGCTGAGGATGATATAAACCCGCTCACCAAATAAATAATCTTTCCAGCGACCCACCTTCTTGTATTGCAGCACCATATTTACCGCAAAAATGTTGAAGAAGATGAACAGCGTAGGGATGATGGCATAAACGAACGGCGGAGGGTTGCCGCCCTCACCGCTTAACGATCCCACAAAGTAGGTTACGATTACGATCCAGGGGATAATTCCCGCCACCGATCCGTAAATGAAGGCAGTCCAGTTCGTTTTCTGGGTATTCTGGTTGTGCAGTTCCATCATGATCCCAAACAGGTTCATCATCGCATTGATGCCGAAGATCAGGATGATGGCGCCCAGGTCATACACACCCACCAGCATACCGATGAGCACGATCATCACCGAAGAAGACAGGGCATACTCATAAAATCGCACCGGGTTCATGCCCTTTTTAAGATTGGCGACATATAGCTTATATCCGATGGTTGCCAAGAAGAAATGCGCCAAGGCTGAGATGAGCAGAAAAACCGCCACTGCCGGCCCGAAGCGTAGTTCAGCAGCCAATTTCAGATCCGGCACCAGCGCAAACTTGCTCACGTCGAACTTTAAAAAGCTGGTGTAAACCGGGTAAGCCGTATCGTTGCTCAGCACGATCATCAAGATACCCTGTAACAGGTGCAAGAAACCCATCACCAGGTTGAAACGCCGTAAACCACGATATTTATTTTCAGTTTCCATTTTGTAATCTCCTCCATATCCTTATGTGATATAAACCTATTTGTACAAAATATGATAATATATTGTACAATATTTGTCAAGGTTGCTTTATTAATATCCCATGAGAATGCTCAAACGGATCGGTAAACCAGTGCAGATAGGGCTCCCGCTAGTCATCATGAATGGGCGCCGCGATCAGCAACTTCAATAAAGGATCAATTGCTATACGTTATGTGCTGTGCTGATTGATGTGTTAATGGCTGACAGGTTATCACCTGTTATTAGCCAGCCAGGTATATATGATGCGGTTAAATGATCATGGAGCTGTCAGGGTTCGGATCAACCTGAAAAACCAATCTTGTGCCATCTATTCCACGAAAATGGATACTACACTTCCGGATCAATGGCAGGTACCGCTACCTGAATCCGTGAATGTTTCCCCTGCAACGGGAATAAACTGCCAGTCATAACCGGTTGGGTGCAACGTGACGGATAGCACTCCCCAGGTATCATCATCGTGCACTTCGCTGTTATCGATTACATTGTCGATGCTTCGCAAGTCTTTTCCCCCGGTTCCCACCACGATCTCGCGTATGCCATTGATAGGGTCGAATGTTCCAAAGGGGTCTTGAGGTGCAAAGCGTTCGTAGTCATGATCATGCCCATTTAAAACCAGCTCAGCATGCGCCTCATACAGTGTTTGCCAGATTGGCACCAGGTCCGTTTCACTCCCGTGCATTCCAGAGCTGAAGCGCGGCTGGTGCCAATATGCCAGGGTACATAACGCCGGGTGTGCAGCCAAATCGGATTGCAACCATTGCAGCTGTGGTGAATCCGCTCCACAACCGCCGATCTCAGAGCAATTGGCATTGATCACGATGATGTGCCATACACCAAGATCATAGCTATAGTAACCCTGTTGGGGGTCACCGGCTCTGGCACCGAAATAGCTGAAATATCCTGACGCATCAGGAGTTTTATATTCATGGTTACCCACCGATGGATAAGTTCGCTCCTTCTGGCGACCCCACGTGGGATCATAGCAATTGTTGAATTCATCAATCGTTCCAGATTCATAGGCGTTATCACCCAGGGTGATCACTGTTCCCGGCAGATGATCCAGCAAGGCCGCGGTTTGCTCATCGCCCGGTGAGCTGCAGGAAGCAATATCACCTGCGGCGATGATCACTGGATCTGTCAGAACCGTAGCGGCTTTCTTAATGGTTGGAATAAAAGACTGATAAGTTGCACCATCATCATGCAGCGCATCTAAATAGGCACCAAATCCTGAATGCGTGGCCCATTCATCGGCCGACTCTACAGCGGTGCCCTCACCCCATTCATTGAACGTGGTGATGAGCTGGAAATCAGCACCTGAGGCAATCATCGCACGGATATTTGCCCGCCAGCTAGACAGGTCTCGCTCGAGGCGCGGGTTCTCACCCACCTTCCAAAAACCCGGGCTGATGGTGTAGCTATAATGTCCCTGCGAATCGACAGCATTGGCGGGAGCGTATTGGTGCCAACCTTCAGGCTGGCTGGGACAATCCTGGTATCCAGGGAACACTTTCAGCACAATATAGGCATCTACTGTATTTGCCTGTTTCCACCGGTCTGCCATTTCACAGCCATCGTTTGCATCGGCGTACACGAAAATCACAAAACGGTCATCAATATGCAAGTACGTTGGACTAAAACTGTATTGATCTCGGATGTAGATCAAATCTGCGGTAAGGTCACTCACATCCGGGTTGCCAACACCTTCCGGTTCATAATATATGCTCCATTTAAGGGCGGTACCTTCGGAGGTTGCTAAAATCAGGTGCATCCGACTATCCGTAGAGGTGCCCTGCCCCCACCAGGAGGCAATGCCCGCCTCAATACGCCCATATAGCATGGCGTTTATCTGCTGTCGGATAATCTCCGGGTCCGATTGGTCATAAAAACCCAGCGTGGGATGGTAATTCGTATACGGATAGATACCCTGTTGGCTCCAGGCTTCCGGGAACCAGGGATAATAAAACGCTGCTCGGATGGGCAAGGTTAACGAACTTATACTGGCGTTTTTTTCAAACTGGCTGATGACTGGGGCGTAATTCGAGCTGGGAATTAATACATCTCCAGCCACTGCTTTTGAAGGATCCAGGCCTTCAGTGGTGTTGCCGGATTGAAAAGCTTTTGCTTTCTCAGGACTAATTAACGAGGATTGCCTGGAAGACAAGATATTACCTGATAATTTACTCATGACAATCTTACCAATAAGACCGAGGCTGATTAAAATAAACGGTATATACCAGTGAGACATTAATTTATTTTTCATACGCATCCTCAACCAATTTCGACACCAATATTATGAGCGGGTAAATATTACCTGGTTTTCGTAAGAACGAAGAATTATTCATCTTCCAGACCTTATCATTGCTACTTTACACACCCCCGAGCGGGCAGCTTAAAAATCGCCTCACCTCCTTCAAGTCATTCAGAATATCCAGCCAATTTTCAGATGGTGAGGGTTCTATAATAACAAATATTAATACTTATTATATCATATTTATCATTATTTTAATGTATGTCGGTGAATTAGCGAACCGATGATCAGCGTGTAGTAAACAGCCAATGGTAATTATTCCAACCTGGATAGCTCATCCTAGATCCGTTGAGCTGCCAACCGGGCCGAGATCATGGCAGTTGGGATACCCGTCCCCAGGCGAGTGCTGGCGCCCACGAAGTACAGGTGGCTGTAGCGCGTGTGCTGGTTGGCCGGGCGGAAATAGGCCAGCTGGGTAAGGTTATGGGATAGTCCATGCGTGGAGCCCATGGCCAGGTTGTAGCGCTTATGCCAGGAGAGAGGGGTGAGCGAGGTCTCGAACTTGATGTGCTGCTCCAGGTCGGTAATGCCCAGCGTTTTCAGACGGCGGAAAACAATGGCCGATGAAATAGAACATGTACTCAGTGAAGGCTCTGGCTAACAGGTTGGTGTACTCGTTCATCTCCATCTGCGTGACGCACCTTCTGCGCCTCTGCACGTCGAATGCCATCACCGCCATCAAGTTGCGCCGGTAAAGCTGCAACCTGCTGTTGTCCTCGCAGTCATTCTTCACCAGCTCCGCGAGCATCTGCTCTTCAGGGCAGCAGGCTTCGATGCGCTTCCCCTGGTAGCATTCTTCCAACATGCCTTGCTGCCGGGTGAGCATATCCGCCATCTGTTGCTGAGAAGCGGCAACGTATCCAGCAGGTCATCCAGCCAACGTAAATAGGCATGCGACCGGAAGGCATCCTGCACCCGGTCACGATCCACCAGAAAGCGGATGGTGCAATAGGTCTGCTTGCTGGTGAATTTTGTAATTTTGGCGCGCAAACTCATTTTCCATACGTGAGAGATGGCGGCGTGTTTGAGGGTTAAGCGTTCATTGTCTGGCGATTCTGCTGGTTTAGCGTAATAGTGAAACAGGCTTATTGTGCTGCAAAACCAGCTGGACAACCCAGAAAATCTGAGGGATTGTGCGGATTATTGTTCTTGGCAAATTTCTAAATGGTGACGGTGATCACTCACAGAGGGTATGATTTGGATCACAAACAGGCAAAAAAAGAACGGAAAACGCAAAATGAGATTGAGCCGGAGTTGAGTGGTGATTATTAATGGCTCGATTAATCTGCAGTACTGGCGCGTGAAAATAGGAAAGTTATTTCAAGGCGTAATTAATGCTGCTTATTTCTTTTTCTTGGTCCGCAAGGATTGGTACAAATCCAGCAGGCGTGCTTCTGAAACCGACCAATTATACTCGCTTTGAGCAGCCTGCCACCCTGCAATCCCAAGCCTGTTCCGCAAGGCCGGGTCAGCCAGCTTGAGAATAGCCTCCCGGATAGCTTGAGGGGTCACCTCTTCCAACAACAGTCCGCAGCCGGTACTCCGCACCATGCGTCCCAGGTCGCCGATATCGTTGGCGATCACCGGCTTGCCGGCCGCCATGGCGTTGGAGAGGGTGTTCGAGGCATTGTAGGCCGCCCCGGGATAATCAGGCTTGAGGCAATAATAGATCACGTCGCTGAGGCAACTGTACAATGGCACCTGCCCGGCGGGCAGCCACCCCAGGTATTTCACATTTGCCATTTCCCCTATGGAATCCTCAACCGCCTGGCGCTGGTGCCCATCACCGAACAGCAGCAGGGTGACCTCTGGCAACGATCTCATGGCCTCAATCAACGGCAGCAACAGGCGGTTGCGGGTGAAGCCACCGATGTAACAGACCACGTAATCCTCGAGGCCCAATCCCAGCCCCTGGCGAACATTGGCGATTTCTTCCAGCCTGATCCCCCGGAAGGGCTCCAGGTATGGCACGTTGGGGATATGCACCAGTGGTGAAAAACCGGCCGAGTTTAATTTATCCATGAACACCGAGCTGGCAGCCACTGTGGCATCCACACGCTTCAACAGATAGCGCTCGAATAGGCGTAAAAGGTAAACGAAGATCCCTGGCAGGTAGAGTGACATCAATGCGGGGTAATCTTCATGGGCATCGAAAAGCAGCTTGCACCCCAGCTTGCGCTTGACCTGCCAGCCCGCATACAGGGTATCCAGGTCGTGGCAGTGCACCACATCCGGTTCAAGGGGCAGAGCCTTGCGAACCGCGGCGCTCCAGAAGCGGGGTGTTTTCAGGATTTGCCTGGCCCCGGCGCCGTACACCGTGCGAACGTTCTGGATACGCAGGAGGCGCACGCCACTCTCTAAAGTATCTTCCGAAGGCAATTCGGACAGCCGGTCCCAGCAGATGATGGTGACCGTATAGCCAGCGGCAGCCAGGCTGTTAGCCTCTTTAAGCACACGCGGGTCAGGCCGGAAGGCATTGGAGAGCAGCATAACGACAATGGGCATGGCAGTTACCTTTTTTCAGGCCTCACCAGCTGGTAATAGAGCGATTCCATGTATTGCATGTTTTCTTCGTAATTATTGGTTTCAGCCACTACCTGGCTGGCCTTCAAGCCAAGTTTTCGGGCGGCACCCGGGTTATCCAGGCAGCGCACAATGGCATCGGCCAGGGTGAATGAATCACCCACCGGCACCATCCAGCCATTCTCACCAGAGTGGATGAATTCACGCAGGGTGGGCAAATCGCTGCACACCATGGGCCGCCCGCAGGCCATGGCTTCCAGGACCGATACGGGCGTGCCATCGGAGGACGGCACGGAAACCACCACATCGCTCAGGTGATAGAGCTCTGCCAAGCCGCCGCGCTGCCGAATGGGAGACAGCCAGCGGATACTCTCTGCCAGGCCCAGGTTGCTCACCATGCCATCCAGGCGCTCCTTATAAGCCTGGTCGACATTGTAGACGATGAAAGCGAACACCACTGCTGGAAATTTCTGCCGTACCCGGGGGATGGATT
>Ga0172363_10000184_pt1 | contig 41908 bp, 43 predicted proteins | sample LakKivs2_kivu2a2_FD_114541 | JGI IMG/M metagenome (GOLD analysis project Ga0172363, IMG submission 114541) | Sediment microbial communities from Lake Kivu, Rwanda - Sediment s2_kivu2a2 | ecosystem: Environmental > Aquatic > Freshwater > Lake > Sediment | place: Rwanda: Western Province, Lake... | reverse complement strand
GCCGCCGCCACGGTATACCCTACCGCATGCCTCGCCCCATCCTACGTGGAGAAGGGCTGGTTGTGAACAAGAGAATCGCCGAGAACCTATTCCTCAGAGCCTACGAGATGGAGCTGGATGGAGAGTCAGAGCACAGCGTCTGGGCCTACCGCAAGGCTGCGTGGACTGTTGACGAGCTAGATGAGAATCTGGCCGATATTTACAGACTCAAAGGGATGAGAGGTCTTATCGCACTGCCGTCTATCGGGAACAGCATCGCGAGGGTCATCATATCGCTGCTGGAGGAAAAAAGCGGAGGATTCCGTCACTATAGACGCACTGTTTGCAGTCGAGCCTGCTGCGCCGGTGCCAGCCCCTCTGGGAGTCACTGGAATTCTTTTCCTGCTGGCTAACTTGAGAATGGCGGAAACTTGCTCAGCCTTGGTTGATCTTACTATCACATCGGCCTTGAACTTGAGTGGCGACGAATCTCTCATGTAACAAATTATTTCCTCAGTTCTCGTAGTGACATTCTCAGGTCCAACAATTCCTTCGAGTTCTTTCAGTATCGAATCTGTAACTCGACCATATTGAGGCTTTTAGGTTCATACTTGTAAATATTTTAAACCAATACCTACAGCTACTTCACTTTATTTTCAGAGTTCTTTCTTGGAAATAGCAGTTCTAGAAATTCTTCGCTTTCTCTTCGACGTTTCCCTCGTTCCGTTTCTTCCTTGGATCTGAGTGCAGCCATCTCCTCTATCTTCCTCATTGTTTCGGCATCTTTCTCAGGATATTTTGCCCAAGGCCTCTCAACTCTCCAAGTAGTTTCTTGACAGATGGGCGGGCTAGGGTAGGCTCCTGGATCGCATAACGTGAAGCCGAGGATCGATGTTAGTTCTTCCTGGATGCAGGCGTCAATTATCTTCTTTATTGCTTCGGGATCGATCCTAAGCTTTCTGTCATCTTCAATCAGGAGGTCTACTAGTTCAACTTGCTTGCGGAACCTCTCTATTGCTTCAATCGAAACGTTATAGAGGTATGGAGTTAGGGATACTGCCCCTATGATCCCTCTCTTGTCGTCGACACCATTCTTCATGAAAGCTTCGAAGCTTTGTCCGGGATGGTGCCCCGCCGACTCAACCCCACATAAGACCACGTACCGAATATTTGGGTTAGCGACGACGTTGCAGATTACTTTCTCTATCCCAATGTTTTCTGTCTGTAGAAAGCCCGCCAATGCAGCACCGGCCTCAACAGCGACCTTAGATAAGTCCTTAAGAAAAACAGGAGTCTTGTCGTAGTCAGTGTGGAGCAGAATAACTACTGCTACAGGCGAATAGTCGTTCCCTCTAAGATAGCTTCCATCCTCAGGCGGATAAGCTGCGGGCGGCTTTACTTTAAAGATATTGCTCAACCTGATGTGTCTCCCTGAGGTGATCTTGACCAGCGCATATTCTGTTTTGCATTATCAGTGCAGGGGTCCAGCACACCGTGTGCGGCCTACATTTGGCATTCATCCGAAACGTATGAGTAAAGCGTTGTCTGATACTCTCTCTGAGACAGCCGTAGTCCTCCACCTTGATATGTGTCTTATTATTCTATAATGCTCCGATCGCTAGCCCGTAGGTTAATCCGAAAATGACACTGAACATCCAAGCGATCATGGCGTAGGACAATACTACTTTCCACTTTACTATCTTGGATCCCGCCATCATGTTTGGGATGTCGTAGGGTTGGCCCATGAGCCAAGAGAGCAGGGCTGCCTGGGACATCCCCAGATTCAGAAGCCCCCTCCCCAATACTATCTCCACAAGGGTTGGCGTGTATAGGGGACCTCCGATGACTGAGGCCAGTAGTATACCCTGAAGTCCAGTGAGATAACTTTCAACGATTTCCTCAGGCAGAAAAGCCTCCACGTAACCGACTATCATCAGGCCTAAAAGGAAGAACGGAAGAATCTGCCTTCCTAGGTACCATGCAAATCTTAGGGAGTTGATTAACCTCTCATCCAAAGGTAGCTTGACAACATCTACAGTCATGGTTTTTCCGGGGTTGTTTGACTTGTGCTCGTTCTCGATCTCTTTGCCCCAGGGCGTACGGGAAATCACTATCCCCGCAACCAGAGCGGTGGTCAATGATGCGAATATCCTGACGGCGGCTATCTGCCAAGAGATGATCTCTCCCGTGAGTAGGATTGTGAGGATGTTCGCGGCTGGGGCCATGAGCAAGAACGATATTGCCGGACCAATCCCTGCTCCCGCATACAAGATTCCTGAGAACAGTGGAATCATTGTGCACGAGCAGACGGTAAATAATGGCGCTACCCCCACGCCTAAGGCATAGCCTGAAGCCTTTCCGCTGCTCATGTACCTGTTGATGATATCTTTGGGTATGAATTCGTAGATTATGCCTGCTGCGACAAAGGCGAAGAGCAGACATATCCATCCGTGGCTCAGATAGTCCCAGATGTAGGCGAGTGGTATATACCATAAAGGCAATCCATGAAAGTCTGCCGGCCTCATCGTTGGAGCCAATGAATAGGCCATGATTCTGGAGTAGACTAATGCAGCAAAGACGGTCGCTACGAAAGTCGCTAGAACTGCTGTTCTTAACGATCTTTTCTTGAGATTCGATCCATTCATTCTAACCTAAGCCTGATTGTTTGACAATTCTTACTATCTCATCTGGACTTGGGATTCTGCCTGCAATCCTCACTTGACCGTTAACTGCAAGCGCTGGAGACAGAATGACACCATACTTAGACACAACCTCTTTCGATGTGATGTTCAGCTTCTGTACTGAGACATCTACTCCATCCTTTCTGAGCCGGGATGCGGCTTCCTCAGTATTCTTGTGGGTAGTGGCGCATCTCTTGCATGGTGGGTCGACCCCGATTACTTCCAGGACTACTTTCTTATCCATGACACATCACCGGTTCTTCTTGGTTGCCGCGGTCACTTTTACCTGCTTCGCCGGCTCTATCAGTGTTGGCTTAGCGAAGAATCTTCTCTTGGCCCAGAGTGAGACATTGACTAGGCTGATCAATACCGGAACCTCGAAGAGTGGGCCTATCACAGTGGCAAAGGCTTCGCCTGAGTTTATGCCGAAGACGCCGACCGCGACCGCTATAGCCAACTCAAAGTTGTTGCTTGCCGCTGTGAATGAGAGTGTTGCGGTTTCAGGATAGGTGAACTTTAGGGCCCAAGACATCACAAAAGATACGCCGAACATAATGAGGAAGTAGCTGACGAGTGGAACTGCAATACGGACGACGTCCCATGGAAGAGCCAAGATGTATTCACCCTTCAGTGAGAACATCACCACTATCGTGAACAGTAGGCCTATCAGGGCTGTAGGGCTGAGCTTATCCATGAAAGGTCCTTCATACCACTCCTTACCCTTCCTTTTGATCAGAGTAAACCTAGTTACTATTCCAGCTATGAACGGTATTCCAAGGAAGACAAAGACAGTTCTTGCAATATCGAGTATCGAGACGTTTACTGTAACCCCTGCCCCTTGAGAGACCCAAGAAGATAGTAAAGTCACGAAGAACCAAGCATACACTGAGTAAAGAGCTATCTGAAAGACCGAGTTCAAAGCCACAAGTATTGCGCAGTATTCGTTGTCGCCTTCAGCAAGCAGATTCCATATGAGGACCATGGCGATGCATCTGGCCAAGCCGACGATGATTATTCCAATCCTGTAGTGGGGAAGGTCGGGCAAGAACAGCCATGCAAGTCCAAACATCAAGAAAGGACCAACCAGCCAGTTCTGAAATATTGAGACGCTGAACATCTTCCATGCCCTTGAAACCTTCGAGAGTTCCTCGTATCTGACCTTGGCAAGAGGAGGATACATCATCCATAGGAGGCCGATGGCGATTGGGAGCGAAACCGTATCTATTCTTAAAGCATCAAGGATCTTTGAGATCTGCGGGAAGACAGCGCCAAAACCTACTCCAGCGGCCATAGCCAGGAAGATCCATACTGTCAGAAGACGACTCAGAGGTGAAAGCCTCTTAGTTTGTACCTGTTCCATTTCACAGGCTCTCCTTTGCCATCGCTAGGCCTTGTGAAAAAAGAACCTCAACTCTTGGGTCGGCCAGCCTATAGAAGACCCACTTCCCCTCGCGTCGGGAAGAGACTAAGCCGGCTCTCTCTAAGATTCCCAGATGATGGGAGGTGGTTGGCTGAGTCAACTCCAATGCGGCCATTACTTCACATGCGCAAAGTTCCTCTTCAGCAATGAGTTTAAGGATCTTCAGACGTGTTCTGTCACCAAACACGGAAAAAATGTACTCCATGCGCTTTAGGACTGATTTATCCAGATTGCTGACCATCCTTCTCAGTTGAGTCAAGCGTTCTGCCGGTCCGCATGGGCTTCTGAACTCTGACTCCAAGAGTCGCTTTAGCCTGTCGTGTGCAACTGCTATGCTCATTCAGCATCAGAGGAAAGTCAGATTAACGTTATTAAATATATAGTTTTTGTTTCAGCTGGGTCATCTTTCATGCTCACAGCCAGCTTGTTGTGGCGGGCCGACGGAATCTGAACCCATTCTGGTATAAATCCGATCCATACTCAATCTTTTCTGAATCATATGGTTTTGTAGCTTGGATTCCGTGTCACTGGTACAAAGAGGTGCTCATTATAGTAATTGAGTGGTTCTGCATGTGTAGATGAGGGCGGTGTCCAAACCCAAAGAAGATACAGGTTGACGCACGGTTTTGAATCCGACACCCTCAATTTCTCCTTTTCTTCCTGAGTAGCCTTTTCCCGTTCTTTCTCCTTTGAATCTCTTACATCGGTTGTTGTCTTGGCTGCGATAGAAGGCCTAGTCGTCGCGTAGAGGATTATGTCAGAATAAAACACTACGTAAGGATGTGGATGACCATAACCGTGGTTATTGAGAAAACTCCAGATTACGGCTCTTCTCCCTACGGTTTTTCTCTCTTCTTCTTAGCCTTCTTGACCATCCTAGGCTTACCCAAGGAACTCACCTCCTAACCTTTGGCCAGTATTGAGTTCTGACAATCCTCTTCTTGGGAGCTACACCTAAGCTGATGTTTCTTCATTCAGCCGTCTTTCTTGGTCTCGTGCGTGAAAGCTGTAAGATGCTTACTGGAGATTCCTCTGTTCGTGTGGCCCATGCAGGTGCAGGTTCAACTGCATATATCACTTGACCAGATTGCTATTGAGGTTGGGTTCTCGCTTCAGCGGACCTCCGATGCTCAGAGAACCCTAGATTCCCTCAGCCACGGTCATAGTCAGGGTACTTCTGATGTCAGCCAGCCCTCGAATCTTAGAGGTTACGATCTCCTTGAGTTTCTCCATGCTCTCAGCTTCTACCTTAACTACCATGTCATAAACGCCGTAGACTAGATGAGCTTCTTTGACGTTGACTATGCTTCTCAGTTCTTTGATGATGTCATTCTCCTTTCCAAGCTCTGCGTTAATCAGGACATAAGCAGTAGGCATACATCATCACCTCCAAATCATGCTAGGTTCAAGTTGACCAATACTCCTTTTTTGGTCCCGACCTCGTCTTCTCCTGTTTCTCCAGTACAATGACAGCCTGTTCAGGCTTGCCTATTGTTGTTACGACTCTATTTGCTACCTCACTCACGTATTTGCACTTATGGCACGTTAACACAACTTTGCCTTCCCGCTTCTCTGGAAGAAGAATTGATTCACAATTTGGACAATATTCCATCACCCAACACCTACCAGTCTTGCTGTCAATACTAGTTGCAGTCCTCGTCTGCGGTCGAGTCCTTCCTGACTCTCTTACGAGCCACGAGGTTCGTGGAGCTACACGTAACAGCGTTTTTCTTTTCTGCCTCAACAAGACTGCAAAGAAGATCGCATGAAGATCGATGTCGCCGACAGGAAGATTGGTTTCATGAACCCCTCAACACTCATCCTCTCGCCCCACAGACGCACAACAAATGTAGCGCCTAGCCTTACGGGCAACAACACATAAATTACTTTCGGTCCTATTCTGAAAGTCCCAGTTATCGAGATAATCTCACTGTCATGTCCAGACGGTTCATGAACGCTGAATGGGCGTAAGATTCGTTGGGTCATCAGCAGAAGTTGAGCGCGCGCACAATTTTATTTAGATAAGTTGAGGATATATCATCCCTGAGGTTGCTCAGCGTGTCAGTTAGAATGAACTTCACAATTCAAATCCCAAGGAAGATATTGTTCGGGGAAGGAGCCATCAACGAAGTTCCAAGATTGGCTCAGGAATTCAATGCCAAGTCCGTACTTCTTATTGCAGATCCGATAATTAGCAAGCTCGGAGTGAGCGCCAAGGTATCAGAGCCTCTACGAGATGCGGGCATGAAGATAGAAGTCTTTGATAAGGTTGAACCTGAGCCAAGTATCCAGGCTGCAGAGCAGGTGGTGGAAATCGCTAGGAAGTCACACTATGATCTGGTAATCGGATTAGGTGGAGGTAGCTCACTTGACATGGCGAAGTTGGCTTCAATAAGCGCCACGAATCCTAACCCCATAACAGATTTCATCGGCGTAGGAAAGGTGCCTAAACCCGGTGTGCCGAAAATACTTATCCCGACAACTTCAGGCACAGGAGCAGAGATCACGATGAACGCAATCATCTCCAATAAGGAGGAACATTTGAAGCTTGGGATAGTGACCCTCTATAACATAGCTGATGTAGCCGTCATCGATCCTCTGCTCACTCTCACCATGCCCCCAAGTGTCACCGCATCCACGGGGTTGGATGCGTTAACCCACGCTGTTGAGTCACTCATGTCAATAGATTTGAACCCGTTCTGCGAGCCCTTAGCGATTGAGGCTGTCAAACTCATCTTTAGGAGTCTACCGAAGGCTTACCGTGAAGGGAGCGACCTAGCAGCTAGGCGAGATATGTCACTAGCCTCTATGTTTGCAGGAATCTCTCTTGCCATATCTGGCGTATGCGCTGGGCACGCAGCCGCCTACTCTTTCACAGTCACGGTCCCGCACGGTGTAGGCTGCGCCCTAGCCCTTCCATACGTGATGGAGTTAAACTCCTCAGCCTGCCTACCTAGACTGGCAGCGATAGCTGAGGCTGCCGGTGTTGAGGAGGAAGGAGCGCGTCAAGAGAAGAACGCGTTCAACTCTGTAGGAGCCGTCAGGAAACTTATGGAGGAGGTAAACAGTCCACTCTCTTTGAAGCAGATAGGGATCAGAGAGGCTGACTTGGAATCGATGGCTAGGAATATGCTCACAGTCAAGAGACTATTGGCGCATAATCCGAAGACTTTGACAGAGAAGGACGCAGTGCAGCTATTCAGACGAATGTATGAGGGACAACCGCTCCCGCTTTCTGAGTATGGAGGAAGCTAAACAAACTTATTGAGAACAACAAGGTAACGCAAGTCTAATGGAAACTCTTTTCAGAAAAAATACTGGAAAGACTTCAAAACCAAGTTGATAACGCAAGCATATGAGTCCAGAAAAGCAATGAAGAATCTAATCCTGTATGCGGAGAAGTATGTAGGGAGGACTATGACATTTGAATCAAACAGCCGCCTTGAATTCTGATATACGGAAGGACTCTTTGGACAATTTCTTCTCCCCCCGAAGCGTTGCCGTAGTAGGCGCATCTTCAAAACCGGGTAAGATTGGTCACGAAATAGTTAGAAACATCTCACAATATCAATTCAAAGGCGGGGTCTATCCCGTCAATCCAAATGCGGAAACGATTCTCGGCTTGAAATGTTATCCGTCAATAAGCGAAGTCCAAGAAGAAGTTGACCTCGCAGTATTCGTCGCGGCCTCCAACATACTTCCAAAACTAGTCGAGGAGGCGGGGCGAAAAGGCGTCAAGAATTCAATCATCGTATCAGGCGGCTTCAAGGAAATGGGGGAAGATAGAGCCCTATATGAAGATCAACTTGTATCGGCAGCATGTAAGTATGGGATGAGAGTAATCGGGCCCAACTGTATCGGGGTCTTCGACAGTACCTCGCGGCTGGACACTTTCTTCTACCCGCACGATCGCATGGTAAGGCCTGACCCTGGTGGGGTCTCCTTTGTGACGCAGAGCGGAACATTCGGCCTCACCTTCCTTGAATGGGCCACAAACTCCAAGCTTGGAATCAGGAGACTAGTAAGCCTCGGAAACCGATGTGACGTAAACGAGACAGATATGATTCGATACCTCGGCCGTGATCCCTTGACCAAGGTAATCGCCCTGCATCTGGAGAGCATAAGTGACGGAAGACAATTTATTCGAGAAGCGAGAAAAGTCACGGCAAGAAAGCCCATAGTAGTATTGAAGACGGGCAGAGTAGAAGGGTCAAGAGCAGCAAAGAGCCATACCGGAGCAATAACCGGATCATACCGAGTGTGCAAGTCAATCTTCAAGAATTCAGGCATGATTCTTGCAGAATCATTTGAGGAACTCTTCGACATATCGAAAGCGATTGAAAAGCAACTGGCTGCAAAGGGAAATAATGTTACAATCGTCACAAACGCCGCTGGTCCGTCGGTGGCTGCAGCTGACCTCTGTCATGAACTAGGCCTCACCATAGTCAATTACTCTAAAGAGACTCTGGACAGGTTACTCTCCTCGTTACCACCCTATGCGGTAATCGGGGAATATGTAGACCTAACCGGAAGTGCAACGAGTGAAGACTACCAGAAGACATTCCGGATTATTCTGGAGGAACCGTCGATAGACGCGATACTCAGCTTTGTAGTCTTCTTGAATCCGCCATTATCCTCTGACGTTGTCAATGTCATTGCAGGCGTTCAAGGCCAAGGCAAACCCATCGTCTGCTGGGCTACAGGGGGCGAGTTTTCACGGGGATTGATAATGAAGCTGGAAGAGGCGGGGGTACCCACCTACCCGACGACCGAGCGGGTCATCAGGGCCCTTCAAGGATTGATAGAGGCGGGGAAGAAGAGGGAGTGGTTCCCACCAGCACAGATAGACGCAAAGATAGACCTTGCAAGCCAGATCTTCAAGAAGGTCTCATCTGAGGGCCGCGATATGCTCACGGAGGTCGAGAGCAAGGATGTCCTGAGAGCGTACGGCATAAAGACGACTACTGAGTATGTCGCAAGGACGGCCAAAGAGGCAGGCCTATACGCCTCCAAGCTTGGATTTCCTGTGGTCCTGAAAGTATTGTCTCCTGACATAACGCACAAGTCTGATGTCGGAGGCGTGGTGACCAACGTCAGAGATTCCAGAGAGGCTTCTCAGACATTTGAACAGATCATAGAGAGGGTTAGGGAGAGGAAGCCTGAAGCCAAGATAGACGGTGTCTTGATTGAGAACCAGATACCTCCAGGTGTAGAGGTTATTGTGGGCTCAACCGTAGATAGAGACTTCGGTCCTGTGGCAGCCTTCGGGTTAGGCGGAGTCTTTGTCGAGGCCTTCCAAGATCTCTCCTACGGATTGGCACCCCTTTCTGAAGAGGAAGCGTTGAACATGATATCCAGTACGAAAGCAGCAAAGTTGCTTGAGGGAGTGAGGGGGAGGCCGCCGGCAGACCTGAAGAAGCTCGCCAACATGATGATGAGGGCCTCTTTCCTGGCTTCTGAACAGCCGATCGCCGAGATGGACCTCAATCCAGTAATCGTCTCTGCTGATGAGTGCGCTGTTGCGGATGCGAGAATCAGAATCAAGGACTAGGAATAGAATGTGACGCGGCATCACCAATTCTTACTTTGGATATAGGGCCTCAGCCACCCAGCCCAAGTCTAGCTCCAAGAGGATCTCCTTACTCGGCCTGCCGTCCTCATCCAGTCCGCGTTCTCTGTAGTACTCTTTAAGCATAGTCTCCAGCTCCACTATCTGCCCCTTCGCAGGGCCCTCATTCACAGATTCCTTCAAGAATCTCTCTGGTAGAGTGTCGTCTTTCCGAGTAACTCCCATTCTGACGTTAAAGGCCCTTTGCAGGTTCCATATCCTCTCACCTATCTTCATAAGGTCGTCAAAGGTCATCTCCCAACCAGTCACCGCGCTGTAGTAGTTGGTGAGCATCCTCAAAGGTAACTTTCCCCAGAAGACCATGAATTTGCACATGCCGAGGGAGTCGACGGCGCAACAGACATCTTGGTATACCTTGGTCATGCGCCCCTTATCCTTGGTTAGGAAGCCGTCTACAGGTTCATTCCATGGAAGTTCCGGGCTGAGCAGGTTCCTCTCGACCAGCATGGGCGACCCTCGATTGTGGTTTGCGCCTACGTTTGAGGTGGCATACGCAACACCCATCGACTTGAATTTGCGTGGGTTGTGCTCTGGGAACTCCAAACCCTTTACGTGTATCGCGAACTTTTCGGAGCCCTTGCCTATTATCTCGGCCGCCCGGCGGACGCCTTGACCCAGCGTCACACCTAGGCCCTCCTTCTTTCCTATGAGTTCGCACATCTTGACTACGGCGTCTGGGTTACCCCACGTCAGGTCGACGCCGCCGGCATCCTTTATGAGGCCTTTCTCGTAGCACTCCATGGCGAGGGCAATCGCTTGTCCGCTTGATATGGTATCTATTCCAAGCCTATTGCAGATGTCATTAGCCTTCGCTATTGACTCTAGGTTACTGTTGAAGCACAGTGAGCCTAGCGCTGCCATCGTTTCATATTCGGGTCCACTGCCCTCCATGGCGTACGGGCCACTTTGAATCCTGACCTTTCTTCCGCATGCTATCGGACAGGTTCTGCATGGATAGGGGTTGGTCAGAATCGTCTGTGTCATGGTAGTGCCGGTGATCTTCTCGGCCTCTGGGAAGATCCCACGAGTCCAGTTTCTGATTGGCAGATTGCCGTTCTGCTCAAAGGTTATGAGGCCTGACGCTGTTCCGTTTTCACGTAGGGCCTTCGTATTGGGCAAAGCTGTGCTTACGGCTTCCTTCTTTATCTCATTCAGTTTGTCTGGGTTAGACACCTTTATCTTGCCAGTTCCTTTGCACGCTATAGCCTTCAGATTCTTTGATCCCATGACTGCGCCGAGACCACACCTGCCCGCGGCTCTGCTATCGTCAGCGATGATGCTGGCCAGTTTGACGAGTCTCTCGCCAGCGGGCCCTATTGTGGCGACTGAAACCGTTGCATCCCCTAGTTCCCTTCGTAATGCGTCGACTGTCTCGAAGGTCTCTTTCCCCCAGAGGTGTTTGGCGTCCTTGACCTGAACATGGTTGTCTTTCATCCATAGGTAGGCTGGTTCCTTCGCTTTTCCCTTGATTATGATCCCGTCATAGCCTGCATTCTTCAGGTCTACTCCTAGGGGTGCTGAGAACATTGACTCTCCATATATTCCCGTGAGAGGGGATCTTGAGACAACAGTTGTCTTGATACCGCATGGGATGGTGGTGCTGACAAAGGCTCCGGTCATGAAGATCAGAATGTTTTCGGGGCCAAGTGGGTCTGTATCAGGCCCGACTTCCTTAAATAGTATCGTCGAGGCAATTCCTTCACCGCCGATGAATTGCTTAGCCAGTTTCAGGTCTAGATCTTCTTCTCGTATTTCATGGCTGGTCAAATTCACCCTCAAGAGCTTTCCAGCATAACCATTGACCATAGCGCACACACAACGCCATATCTTGATCTCCATATTTAGTTCTTAGCGGTCTCAAGCTTTTTCCAGATGTCTAGTTTAGAGCTTATTAGCTGAGAATCAGATTCCTGCTCCGCTGGGCGAGAGAATTCCCCTATCCAGAGCACGGTAGCAAGTCAGTGGAATGAAATTTATCAAGCGAGCATAGAGTAGAACTCAAGCGATTCCTCAACTATGCCAGGAGATGGTGACGGCAAGTCGAGGTATCTGTAGTGTGCCTGGTATAGCGGGCCTGACTGGTCTCGTAGCGTCTCTAGTGCTACAATGGTTTCCAAGATTGAGACGGTTCAACCCTCTGAGAATTCGTGTCTATCGTTGCGGGAATCCAAGATTCGGGCGAGTGGGTCACTCGAGGATTCGTCCCTGACAAATCTTGCATATCCAGTAATCTGGGGAGAAGTGGTCGAGATCTTCATCTTCACAGGCGCAGAGATCACATTTCTGTTCGGGTCGACTCGTCAAGATCAATTCATCAGACCGAGATCGTCTTCCTGGCTAAGCGGACATCTAATAGTCTGAGCACGCGTTCAGGCCTGTTAAGCCTGACCGAATATGGTAGTATTCTATTCAGTAGCACTACTAAGCCAGAGTGAGCGCGTGTTGAATCCTGAGGGTTTCTGAGTCGTGGCGGGCCCGACGGGATACTAACCCGCGATAACGCAGGGGGTCAACTAAATGAAATTTCTTGGTGTGGTGTTGCCATAGATGGTGCGCGACGACACAAGCACGCGCTTATTGAGGTGCCCAGAGCACCATTCTTCCCTTCTCGTTCATTTCCTTGGCTAGAGCCTCGATTGGGCCGTGTTTGATGCATTTGGCCATGCAATGCTTCACACATGCCGGTTCGAGACCACTCCTCGTACGGCTTGCGCAAAGGGTGCAAAGTTCTGTGGGAAACGGGATGAAGGTGAGGTATGATTTGCCGTTGGGCAGCATCTGGATAATTTCGATTACTTGCATCCCCACTATCTCGTTTGGCCTACGGTACTCTTGGGCACAGGCCACTTGACAAGTAAAGCAACCAGTGCAATACTCATAATCTATCAGGAGACCGTATTTGGTTCCCTCACTCATCACTAGCATCCCCCGCTGAAACCTTGTATACTTTACAGAGCGTGTGCTTGATGGGTGCTCCTAGACCGTCTTTTCCCTGGTAGCCCATGGGAATGAGCTGGTTGACATTCGACTTCCAGACTTTAAAGAGGCTTGGCTCCGCCCCTGGCTCCTCTGGAAACCACCAACCGTGCTCCGCCATCACCATCCATTCAGGCACCACAGGGGTGACTTTAGCCTTGAACCTGCATCTTCCGAGCCAATTCTCGACCCAGACCCACTCCCCACTGCTGATTCCCAATGACCTTGCCGTGTTGGGGTGGATCTCAATAAGCGGATGTGGATGGATCTGCCTCAGCCAAGGGATGTTTCTGTGCTCTGAGTGAAAGTAGACAGGAGACCGTCTTCCGGTGGACAGGATTAGGGGGTACTCCTTCGCCAGCTCTGGTTGACTGATGGGTGTGAATGGGGGCTCCTCGTAGTGGGGGAGGGGTTCCAGCCCCCACTCTTCACGGAGGGAAGAGTATAGCTCGATCTTCCCGGATGGGGTTTGGAATCCAGGTTTTCTGTCCTTTCGTAGCAGCCCCTTCTCGAATCTGTGATACGGAGCGCTAGGGTGACCCTCAGTCGGCAGAGCCCAGCCGCCTCTCTCCTGTAGTTCACGGAAGGTCATGCCGGACGGCCTTAGGATATCGTCGAAAAGATCATGGATCCTATCCCACCTGAAATCTGGGTCAAATCTCTTGGCTAACTCAAAGTTTATCTCCAAATCCGGTTTGCATTGGCCAACTGTTATTGCTTTGTTGATGGTCTGAAGGGGTACCCACCAGCTCCTCACCCCATCTTTTTCTAGGAAGGTCGCCGCAGGCAGGATGATGTCGGCCAGCTGGGTGCTGGGGGTATGAAACAGGTCTACGGCAACTACGAATTCAAGCTTCTTGATGGCCTCAACCCATCTTTTGGGGTCCATGCCTATGCCCCCAATAGGGTTGCATGCCTGTATCCACATGCCCTTGATAGGGTATGGGTCCTCTGTGAATATCTGCTCAAGAGCCAGGTCTGTCTGGGCCCGCCAGATGAATTTGTTCAAAGGCCCGTACCGGGCCGCTCCAATCCTTTTCTTGTCAACTTCCTTAGACTTCAGCTTGATTACCCCCTCAGCCCCGGGCAGAGCATACGCAACCGCGTCGAAGGCGTAGCGGGAGATCACGTTCCCGCCGGGCACGTCCAGGTTTCCGGTTAGGCACCAAAGGTAAGTTATTGCTTGGGCTGTAGGAGTGACCGCGGGGGTCATGTCGATGGGCACCCCCCAGTGTATGGATGCCGGTTTGCTCTTTGCGTAGAAGATCGCTGCGTCCCTGATGTCTTTCTCCGGGACCAGTGTGATTTCGGCTACTCGCTCAAGGGGATACCCGTTCACTTCCTCGCAGAAAACATCCCATACAGTTCTAGCCTGCACCCGTTTTCCATCTCTTAGGTCAACTTCAAAATCCCCTGTCAGTCTTGGCTTCACGTCTGGCGACCGGTACCCAGCCTCATCCGAATCCCAGATAGCCGGCTTTTCATCTTCGGCATCCCAGACAACAAAGTTGCTCTGAGACCCACCATCAACCAAGTCGCTCTCCCGAAGCAGTCTTCCGGCGTCGCATCGAATCAGATGATGTGCATTGGTCCATTTCTCAACAAAGCCTTCATCGTATAGCTTTTCATTGATTATGACATTGAGGAAGCCCATCGCCAAGGCCCCGTCTGTTCCTGGCCTCAGTCTGAGCCATTTCGTGGCTCTTGAGGCGAACCAAGACAACCGTGGATCGATGGCGATGATTTTCGCGCCCCTTTTCATGAGGTCGATTATCCAGTGGCCAAATATGTTGTCAGGGCATGAGGCCGGAATATCGTAACCCCAGACCACGATGCAGTCAGGGATCTTGTACCTTGGACTCTCATAGCGGTCGACCAACCATTGCGCGGCGTCGATCACGCAGTAATCGCCCTGGACGGTTTCCACGGCTGATATTCTTGGACTATAGCAGGCTATCCCGCTCAGGCTGAACATGACGTTTGGGCTACCATAGGCGTAGGCGAGCATGCATATCCAGGGTCCGATATCCCTGCCGGTTCCCATTGAGAAGATGAAGCTCTCCGGACCGTGATCTTGACGTATCTTTTTCATTCTTGCCTCTATGAGATCGAAAGCCTCATCCCAAGAGATCTCCTCCCACTTTCCCTCGCCACGTTTCCCAACACGTTTCAAGGGACGTGTGAGGCGGTTTGGGTGATATACGTATTGGGTTATTGCAAGGGCCCTTGAACAAAGACGACCTTGATTCCAAGGGTGTTCTGGATCACCTTCGATCTTGACCAGTTTGCCGTCTTCAATGTAGGCCAGCACCCCGCAGCCGCCATGGCACCCGGGTCCAGCTGACCAAGTCGTAGTTCTCAAAACTTGAACGTTCTTGCCACTCATTGCTGAATTCCCTTTTTTTCAGACGCAATCGCTTGAGATATTTCCTTCATTAAGAATTTAAGAATGAGTAAGAGCCGCGCGCGCTATTCCAGCAGGAAACCATACGATTCCATTGATGAAGAGGGAGCGGTAATCTGTTCCTATATTCTGCTTCCGTCTCACATGTGCGATCACTGTTCCAGCTAGCACAAGTATGCCACCAATCAAAGCCGAAACTACCCACACCATCGTGGCATCCATAGAAATCGAACCTCAATATAGCGCCCCTGCTCCTTCGATATAGTTTCTTGCCCACGTTTTCTAGCACACACGCTCCCCCATCCAAAAAATTTAAACTCCTTTAACCAACGGTATGGAAGCGCGCTCTACAAAAGATTGTGGCGGGCCCGACGGGATTCGACGTGTTATTGGGCATGGATTCGGGCTCAAAATTCGCGCAGGTTCAAACCCCCGAGGATTCGAACTTGTCTAGCTAGGAATGCTTAAGCGCGTGTGCAGAATTAGAGTAGCCTAAATGTCGCAAGGCTCTGAGGTTCTTCTGCTTTATGAGATAGGTCTACTGGTCGTAGTCTCCTCTATAGCGTCAGAACTCTTCAAACGTTTGAGACTACCAAGCCTCATAGGTCCGATTCTGGTTGGGGTATTCATCGGCGGTCCTGGAGGCCTAGGGTTGGTCACTGACCTCACTGTGATCAATGTTCTTGCAGTGCTTGGTTCGGTTTTGATTCTCTTCACAATAGGTTTAGAGTTTGAGGCGTCTGCTTTCATGAGGTCGGGAAAAAGCGCTTTTCTACTCACAACTTCTGGTGTAATAGTCTCCATGCTGGCAGGATACGTTATCGGCCTCACTCTAGGATGGTCACCTCAGGCCGCTTTTCTCCTTGGCGTAGTCATAGCTCCTAGTGGGACAAGCGTGATCTCAGCGCTGCTAAGTTCGATGGGAAAGGTTGATACCAAGACTGGCTCGACGCTACTTACAGCATGCATAATTGATGACGTAGAAGGGGTTCTCCTGCTGACTATTGCACTCAATGTTATCACCGCAAAGACACTCTCGGCGAGCAACATTCTCTGGGCCGGATTGGTTGCGACCTTTTTCATTGTTGTCTCAATCTTCATAGGAGGAAGACTATTCCCCACGCTGATCCCTAGACTCGGGAGGGTCTTCTCCGACGAAGCCCTATCGGTGGTACTTCTGGGGTTAGGTCTAATGCTAGCATTTGCAGCAACTCAGGTAGGTCTAGCAGCTATTACAGGAGCTTTCATAATGGGAGCCATTATCCCCTACAGGAAGGTTGGCGAAAAGCTCGTGCACAGGTTTTTCTTGACAAAAGAAATGTTTGCAGCAATCTTCTTCACAAGTGTCGGATTAAGCATAAATCCGTATGAAATCCCAACGATTCTGCCGATAGCTCTGCCAGTGCTGGCAATCGCTTTATCTGCAAGATTGATCGGGGGAACAATAGGGGCTGCCCTAGCAGGATTTCGCAATAAGGCTCTTCTCACCCTTGCCACTGGATTAGCTATCCGGGCGGAGATGTCACTCATAATAGCCCGAGAAGGTGTCGCCTCAGGCATAGTCGCTGATGAATTTCTAGGTTTGACAGCCGTGCTTGTCATCGGTTCGATTATCATCATCTTACCTACTTTCTCAAGAATAACCAAGTCAATACGTTAAGATGACAAATAGCAAGCGCCAAAGCTAACAAGCTCAGACCTGGCATTTGCATCCAGTCGCATAGTAGTGATATCTGCACCTCTAGACGCAATGATATTCCCGCACCAAAAGGAGCCGAACAGAAATCTTGGCGGGCCCGACGGGATTTGAACCCATCTGAGTCTAAATCCTTCTCTGTCCTCATGGAAAAACCCGTTCCAGACTCATCTCTTCTGGATAATGCAGTATTGTGGCTTAAATGGTTTATCACTAGTGCAACGGACTGTAGTGGAGTTCAAGTCCCGGCGGCCTCACCACTTCAGCCTTCACTAACGAAGCTTCGGCAATTGTTGAGAAGCAGTGAACTCTTCTGGGACTACTGCCTGATGCTGAAGTCACTCTCTGATAAATTGCATCTTGTCAAACTGGGCGCTCGAGATATCGATGAAAGAATCTGCTTGTCGCTTTGACCACAATAGTTTTCTGTGATGGTTGAGCAGATTGCAGGAGGGTTGTTCTCGCATACTTGAGAGCTGTCATTAATGACTCTTGAAGCCCAGATAATTGTGGATCTTGCAGTCGTGATGACTATTGCCTCGGCTATCACGTTTGTTTTTGAGCGGTTCAAGCAGCCAATTGTTCTTGGATACATCGTTGCTGGAGTCTTGATCGGTCCGTACACGCCACCATTCAGCTTAGTGACTAATGTTGAAATCTGGTCTGTTTTCGCTGAGATTGGAGAGAAGCTTGGAATAACGCATGAATCAGCAAAGAACTTCGTGAACAGACTGCTCAAAGAAAGGGAGAAAGCGAGATTGCTCTCCAAGCAAGAGACAGATGAAGGTGTAAGGGTTGGTGTTTCACCTGAGGTTCAAGAAGAGATATTGAATAAGAAGTATCGAACTACACCGAATGATTCGATCTGATTCGGCGAATGATTCGCTGTTTGAAGCATCAGGGTCTTCTGCTTAAACTTTATTACTCCAAGAAGAAGCAGCAACGTATAGGTGAACTTCTCCTTGGGTGTTCAAGCAAGAAGTGCTCGTTGTCCGAACTGTGCAAGGCAGGATAAGTGGCGTTGGATCGATCTCAAGCCACCATACATCTGCAAGGTCTGCGGCTACTCCATGTTAGAGAAACGGTGCATCAACTATCCTAAGGACATAATTTTGCCCCTCAGACAGACAGAAGAATCAGCGGGCCAACTTGAGACGAGTAAGCCAAGGATTTCGTCAGGCAAGCAATCTAGAGCCTAAGAGTACAGCAATTACTAGCCATATTCAGGAATCGATACAGAAAGGCTTCTAAGCAGTTAGCCGAACTGCTGGGCATCAAGAATAACACAGCCACAGAGTATCTGAAAAACTATGTTATGTTCGACGAGTAAGCCGGGGACTGTACGGATTGTTGCCATAATACATAAATACCATTTCATTCTTCGAAGAAATGGGAAGAGGTTGAAGCCTAGTTTTAGGCGTCTATGTTTCGCTCTGACTGCACTGACCTTATTGTCCATAATAACGCTATCTCCAGTCTTACCGTTCATCCAAGCAAGCTCCAGTAGAACCGTTAACATTAGGTTTACGGCAGAGTGGAGACATGGATACGACTTCGCAAGACATGCTGTAATCAAGGTTAACGGAGTAGAGATACACAGATGGGTATTTACTCATGAAACCGATGAGACTATTAGACATACTATTGATACTTCAAGACGAAACATGATCGAAGCGGGAGTCATCTATGACCCTAGGGATGACAGAGAGAGCAGATACTACGGTTGGCTTTATGTTGATGGGCAGTTAGTAGATAAACATGATAACGCTGAGATAGACGAGAATCCAGTAAGACATACTATTCCTCAAGAAAATGGAGGGCCTACACCTCCCGAAACAAGGGGTTCTTGCCGATTCGATAGAAGTACCTATTCTTATGGAGAGCCAATTACAGTATACATACATACTGATACCGGCATATCGAACGCTCGCATCATTATAGTAAAACCCGACGGGTCAACAACGCCTAGGTCTATTGGTAAGTTGGATCCTGGAGACTATGCATTTACTCTTGGCACAGCTGGTCCGCCTCTAGGCTATAGGAGATGCATTCTTAAGGACGGGTCATTTGAAGGGGGTCGAACACTCTCTGAATGTGGGTACTACGTTGAAGAGTTACAAATACCGACACCAACTCCCACACCTACCCCTACGCCCACACCTACTCCTACGCCAAAGCCTAAGCCCCAACCTTATGTAAGCACCGTCGTGGTTACCAACATATTAGAGAATGAACTCCCACTAGTTTTGAATTTCATGCTACCCTCTTATCCCATTAATGATCAGATCTTCATAATAATTGGTGGCGACCATGAAGTTGTCAAAGACATTGAACTCAATATCAAAGGGGACGCTGTAGTGTCTCATAAATGGAGACCCGGAGAGAAGCCCCCAGATTTTCCGCTTTCTTGGGGGTTTGACAAACCTCTGAGTGACAATGAGTATCTAATTAAAATAACGTCTCATAAGTTCTTCTCAAAGGAAACCGCCAAGAAAATATGTACTGCACTTGCATGGTCAGCAATATTGGGCGGCATATTTGGAGTTGCAAAAAAAGGGACAGATGTAGTCCTAAGAGTTATTCTCACAGTGGCAGAAGAACTATTGAAAAAAGCCCCCCATCTTAGTGACATGGATCCTTATGTCGAGATAAGTGAAATAGTTCTGATCTATGAAGACGGCTCTAGGCATCCAGAGACGTGGGATCCAGCATGGGGCAGCAAGTTGCCCACTGAACTTGATGCATGGAAAAAAATGTTGCCAAAGTGGGCAGAGACCCCTGGGCTAGCGGTGGTAGTGAAATCACCTGTTGATATTTTAGTCATTGACTCGAAGGGACGGGGCGCCGGAGCATTATATGAAGATGGCAGGTTCGTCAGCGAGATAAACGATATTCCCAGCTCATATTATTCAGGGAGGGACCTAACGCCCGAATTCGTTTATATTCCCTATGCTTTTGAAGAATACAAAGTCAATTTAGTTGGTGTGGAAGATGGTAATTACAATCTAACACTAACAGAGAGCAAGAAAGAATTTGAAATATCTTCATATTCTGAATCGGGGCATATTACAAAAGGCGATACTAGGGGATACCGGGTTAGAGTAACTAACGAGGGGATAAACGTTGCCGGAGTTTCCATGTGGGAAGTCTATGGATTTTGGATAATTGGAGTTATCGCAATCGCAGGCATCTCAAGCGGAGCAGTTTACGTCGTACGTTCTCAGAAGGTTAAGGGGCCCAAAATCAAATGGGTTCAGTCTAGGAATGGCCCTAGAATAAGGTATGTGAAGTCTGCTAGATCTGAAGGACCCAGAATAAGATATGTGAGGAGGAAAAGGAGGTAATTGTCGAAAATACCTGCGAAAATAATTTCCATGCTGCGCATTGGCATCACAAGCATTGTTGAGAAGGTTAGACCGATTGAGATTACGGTGTGTGAGAGAGTATCCGGCGAGGAGAAAACAGCTGTACTAGAAGCTAGGCCTAGTCATACGCTAGGCGCAGTCATACGAACCGTCATAGAGGGACTCGGTCTTCCCACTGCACGATATAAGTTCATGGTGTCTGAAGGGCCAAGGTTTAGAATGTTATGTAACTATGATTTGACGCTTGAGGAAGCAGGAATCCACACCGGGCAGACACTCGAACTGACATCTTGATGTGAGCGACAATGGACATCATCATAGACGTCCCATCCTTAGACGAAGAAGTTGGTTTAGAGGTGGAACCTGATCAAACTGTAGACTCAATCATTAGGACTGTTTGCAAAAATCTACGGCTAGGTAGGAGTGATAGCTGGAAGCTGATGCGATACGGAACTGAAATTAAAACAATTGATTATGGTAGAAGAATTAGAGATATAGGAATAGCAGATGGGGACAAGCTAAACCTCGTTAGAAGAGCAGAACCTAGAACGGTTATCGCGAGAGTATCAGAACCTATTCTTACGCGAAGGCGCTATCTGCAAATAGTAGCTGTCACAGCCTTATCCGCGATCGGGGTAAGCGTAGTCTCATACTATGCCACCAGACCAAGACCTCAACAAGTACAGACCTCCACTACTTCTCTTTTCACTCTAAATACTATGCCAACACATACTCCAACATTAACACCCACGCAGACTTCTACGCCAGTCCCTTCCACACCCACTGGCTCAGTCTCTGATGAAGAGGAAGTCAGAAGTTTGATGCTGGCCTACTTTGATGCGGTCAACCGACATTCCACAGATGACTTAGTGACTTTCCTTGACTATACCGCGAAGATGGTTATCAACAATGGCGCGCACACGAGTTATACTCTTGATGGCAGATGGGAGATTAAGGAGGACTACCAAGAATTTTTCAAAAAAAACCCTGGCACAACTTTTTCAAATATAGAAATTAATGACCTGAAAATCACTGGAGATAAAGCCGACCTTGAATGCAAGTTCAGAAGCAACATTGTAAGTGACACTGAAAAATATTTCTACGACGCCATCTGGAAAGTGGAACTTGGCAAGGTGAATGAATTGTGGAAGATAGAAAAAATCGATAGTAAGATCACTAATTATTCTGGAAAAAGCAGGAGTCCAAGCACACCTGTACTGGTTTCGCCAAAAAACGGAACAGTGTTGGAAGAATATGGGAGTGTAACACTTGAGTGGGAGGAAAGTGACGGAGCGCAACCTATGATCTACCTGGTACATGTACAACTTCAAGTGATTTCTCAGTCGGGAACACTTCTAGATTGGCAGGATCAAGAAACTCATCAAATTCATGCGAAAACGAAATGGGATTTCCTCCGCGGCGGTGCTCAACCTCACCGTTGGCGGGTTAAGGCCGCAAATGTGTTTGGCGAAAGTAATTGGTCTAACTGGTGGTACATGGAATTCAAGCGGTGAAATGAGTATCGTTAGCGCGCGCTCTTATGCAGTTTCCTCCCTGTCTTCTTTAGTTTTCCTTTCTCATCCAGTCTGTAGACTGGAATCTTTATGCCATGTTTCTTTCGGTACTCCTGGAGGATGGCGCTCCGGCGTTCTTGCTCTTGAGGTGTTAATGTCCAATCGATCGTGATGGAGCCCGTGTATCTTTTGGAGTAGATAGGCATCTTCATGTGGAAACCTGCAAGCTCGAGGCCCTCGAACTTACTAAGCTCGTTGAACCAATCGTCGAATCTTTCTATCACCTCATTGTGGAATTTCCTCAGTTCCTCCTCTGACATCTCTGGATGCTGGGCGGCTGTCTTCTCGAAGGCTTCATTGAACTTGTCTTGTTGTTGCTTCTCATGTTGAAGCCATGATCGCCCTTTATGGAGTCCGTACTCTGCCGTTGCGGCTTTCTATTAGTGGAAATTTACGGATTTCGTAATGGCGATTAGCCCTATCGCCTAATTATGATCTTTCTAGTTTGCGGAGTATGATTTCTCCGTCTGTCAGGCTTAAGTCTAGATAGTCCCCTTCTTTGAACTTCAATTGATCCGTGACAGGCTTGGGTAAGGTGACTCGTAATGAGTTGGAGTGTTCTCCAGGATGCTATTACGCTAGGGAGATCGCTTGTAGTTCTGTTGTCATCTGTTGGGCTTTCTAAGATACGTTGTAGTATGTTTCATTATTGGACTTTTCGAGTAAGGCGGTCAGGCCTAGACGATGCCGTTTCCATTTTGGACTTATTCATCTTGATGTGCTTTAGCTATTGTTCGATCAAAAGCATCTTTACTTCATGTTCTTTCTTCTAGGAATCTTTTGATATGCATAGTTCCCACATAGTAGGAGCATGCAGATAAGACGGTTCGGAATTCGTATCAGCGCTGAGTAGGAAACCTACTACTCGTAACTTAGGCCTTCTTAGTAGAGAGCATTTCTTGGCGTCGGGTCGCCAGTTAACGGTTCAAATTGGAATGCTCTCACCAGCTAAAGCGACGACGAGCACGAAGAGACGCCCCCACTACCAAAATATCCATTCCTATCCTGTTCATGTATTCCTCTTCTTCATGTCAGGTTAAGAATCGCTTGATATCTCCTTGTCCTAACCGTAAAGATTAAGGATGTTTGTAGCTCTTGTACATATAGAAAGCTTTCTTTCTCGCAAGTTTGTGTAAGTATGATGGCAACTCTGGTTTCATAATGCTGAATGTTTGCTCTTTAGATCTCCATGGGTGTGTTACCTGATAGTAATAGACAAGGAAGCATCCATACAGTTTTACTTGATTGTATATTTCTAAATACTTCTTAATGCAATTGGCTTGGGCTTCTTCGCTGTAAAGACCATTGTGTAACCAACCAGAGCCGCCATATTCACATGCTCCATCGTACGTGCATGAACCAAATTCCGATGCTAAAGCAGGTTTGCCTGCCAACTTAAGCTGTTCCAATGCAGATACAATGCTGTCTTGCCTATTCGGATAGAAGTACTCATTTGAACCAACAATGTCAAAGTCCAATTTGCTCCAGTCGACTTTCTCGACCACCATCTTGTTGTAGGCAATCTTTCCGTTGAATTTTCTACGACAGACCTGCAACAGTTGATCTAAACATTTTTTCAACTTCCAATTCCAGTCAGGGTTCCTAGACATATTCTGCACAAGATTCTCACATCTTTGAGAATAATTTAATTCTTGAAACACAGCTCTAGAATCAAGACTCAATTCTGTAGCTGGTTGTAATATGATAGCATCAGATTTCTCTCGTAGCTTCTCAGCTTTTTCCGCAAACGCCTCAACTCTCCGAAGATAGTCATCCAGCGTCGCATCGACATAACGTGTATTAAGAGCAATATATTCAAATCCTTTGTCTATAGCGATCTTACCGCATTCAAGTATTTGCTCATCAATAGACCCCTCTATTCGTATTCCGTTGCAACCGAGTTCCTCGTGGATGACAGTCAGATCGTCATCCATCCTAGAAATTGGTACGACCGGATCCAACCACTCAGGAATTCCAACAATATAGCAAAGGCCCTTGATCTTGACATTCAATTCCTTTTCAGGGTACTCAGGGCCAAATTCATCAACTTCAATATCCTTAGAAGCCCAATCGCTTGTTTTCCCATCTCTAGCCGTGAGCGTTATAGAGTGCTTGCCAGGAGTTAGTTTTGTTGAGATGCTCCAATCATCGGAAACTATTTGATCATCAATTCTCCATTCACATGCAGGCTTGGTGTCACCTGAATATTGTGTCAGATTTTTAAATTCAATTCTTTCCGCTTCTTCGGGTCTCATTGAAATATATTGGTACTTTGGGCTGTAGTCGAAGGCAGCCTTCAACGGTTTCACTGTAGGCGTATCAGTAGGGAGAGATGTGGGCGATGGCGTGGTGGGACTGGGCATGCTTGGAGACCAGTAGTCTCTTGTTAGGTAGCCTATTCCAGCAGCTGCTGCGACAACCCCAACCCCGGCGTACTTCAAGAACTTGCGTCTGGAATGTCCTTTCTCTGACATCTATCTCAGCCTGAAAACAATCTTACTGTAAATCTTGAGTGGCTTATCACTTTTAGCATTTCTCCTAAGAATGTGCAGTGCGCTTTTGCGACATGCATTCGAGAAGTATGTAAGGGGCGAGGACCAAGAGAACCGTCTTGAAAAAGGAGTTGGAATGAGGATTAAGGCTTTCACAGTTTTTGTCTGACCCTCCCTTAACGCTTCCACCGTTTAAATACTGTCCCCAATAGACCCCTCATGAGCACTGTAGACATTAGTAGGTTGAAGGAGTTTGCTTTGCAGCTTCCAGCTGACCATCCTTTGCATAGAGTGCTGCTGATTGAAAAGGATAGGTTAACGGTTGATGAGTTTCTCAGCAGGGTTGACCTGTGGCTGAAGCTCTCCACCGTCAACATCTGAGCCTTTGACTATTGCCTTGCCGTTTGGTAGCTGCGAGACGTACTCCCACCCAGACTCTACGTACTTCTCCACTTCATTTAGTGGAACAACTTTCTGTCTGAGGATTCTTGAGCCGTTATCGTTATTGTTGTTCTCTCTGAGTAGCCTCTCCTTGATCCTGTCACGGATGTCGTCGTCACTCAGCTTCTCCAATTCAATCTTACCCACATCATCTTCACTGTAACCTGCCACGACAAGTAGCTGCCGCCTGAACTCTAGCCTTGCATCCTCCATTCCGCTTGGAGCCTCAGTCTGTAAGTAAACCTGAGATCTCCTGTATGCTGACCTCATATCATCCAGCAAGGGTGGAGGCAGTCGGTACTTGTTGGTTGTGTATCTGTGCTCGATGTCGCCTTTGTGCCCCATCCAGAATATGCGATAGTCTCTCAGCACCAGACCTTTAGATTCAGCAAGCAGAAGCTGCGTGTCAAAGTAACATCGCAAGACGTAAGGTCTCCATTCGTAACCTGCCGCCCTAATTCCACCCCTTACCTTGTCGCCTACGTTTGTGGTTCGGATGAAATGTTTCCTGTCATATCTTGGTTTGACTGCTGGTGAGTCAGCGGTTAAGATCTCGCCGTGCTGCATGCGGTACTCCCAGTACTCCTTCAGGTATCTGCATCCCTCCTCACAGAGGAATGTCAGGTACTGGTGGCCTGCCTTGCTCAACTCTTTTCTGACACGCACCATGGCGGGGATTGTCTTGAACTCAACCTTCTTGTCCTCATTATCAATCTCGACATCTAGAAAGTCGCCTATTCTTAATCCGTCGGTTCCCCAGTGGTTCCCAATAACCTGCGGTCTCATGCTCGTGAATGCTATCAATCCAGCCGCTGCCCTAGCATCAAGCCAGCACGCTCTGAAGACTCTTGAAAGCTGCTCAGAGGTTGGTGACTGCTCCTTGGAAAGTGTTGGCGTATCGTCTGCACCGTTGATCTTGATGTAGGCAGGTATCTTGGCGCTGTTGTGGCGAAGCCAAGACTTCACCGCCTTAACTGTGCTCTTAATGTAGCTGCCGGCATATCCTTTCTCCTCCATCTCTGTGATGAAGTCGAGCAGCAGATTCTTGAGGTGCCTCTCCTCCATCTGAAGAAGATCTCTGAACGATAAGCCATGGCTGGAGCAGAAGGCCCCCAACCTGCGCAGATAAACATCAGCCGTTATCCTCGATCCACGGGCAACATTAGCATGCCACCTTCTGATCTCTGGATCGGCCAGCAGAGGGGTGTACTTGGCATTCCTTGGCATACAAGACTTTGCAGGGAGGCTTTTAAAGGGCCCAAGAGAAAACTTCGGCCCCGCAAAAAATTGAGGGGGTTTTGAACCTGAATGGTGGCGGGCCCGACGGGATTTGAACCCGCGACCTTTGGGTTAAGAGCTTCGGCCCAGACTTGGGGACCACCGCTCTACCTGACTGAGCTTCCCGACCAATCTTGGTCTTGGTTTACGGGCCCGAGCCCGCCATCCATGGGTACCCATATGTAATTCTAATAATCTTTTCTACCATTGGCTTCGGCGCTAGTGGCTGAACACCTTGCTGCTAAGTGGTAAGCGCAAAGCTCTTTCTCTTGTACGCCGGTCTAGCTATGGGGCAATGTCTTGTCAAGACTGACCTTCGTTGGGCTGGGGCTTCACAGTGAGTTGGGAATAACCCTTGAGGGATTGGAGGAGATCAAGAGGGCCAACCGTATATTTGCGGAGTTTTACACCAGCTACATGGCCGGCATAAACATTCCAAACCTCGAGGCGATCATAGGTAAGAGGGTGGAGGTCGTTTCGAGGAGGGATGTTGAGGAGGAGGCTGAGGCAAGAATTCTCGTCCACGCTAGGGAGGGGCCATGTGTATTTCTTACGCCGGGAGACCCGAATGTTGCGACTACACACATTGCCTTGCGATTGAGGGCTGAGAAGACTGGAATAAGAACGTCGGTAATTCATGCCGCGTCGATCTCATCCGCGATAGCCGGGTCTACGGGCCTCCAGAGCTACAAGTTCGGCAGGACGGTAACGATCCCTTTCGAGTCGACGTCAACATCGGAAACTCCTTATGAGAACCTCTGCGAGAATAAGTCGAGAGGCCTCCACACCTTGGCGCTGCTAGACATAGATTCGGAAAAGAGAAAGTACATGACTATTCCAGAAGGTCTCACACGACTAATCGATGTGGAAAAGCGGAGGGGAAGAGGCTGCGTCACAGTGAGTACACTCGCGGTTGGGACAGCCAGACTTGGCTCCGGTGAATCAAAGGTAAAGGCGGACACTGTTGAGAATCTTCTTCAGCATGATTGGGGTGGCCCTCCACACTGCCTTGTCTTTCCGGGGGAGCTTCACTTCGTGGAGGCTGAAGCCTTGGAGGTCCTCTGTGGAGCAAGCAGAGACCTACTTGAGGGCTGGATATGACTGAGGATGTAAGATCGATGGCTGAGAGGTATATCTCGACTGTTGAGTTGGCACTTGGAGAGCTGACGGTAAAGGAGTTCCAGCCAGTCGCCCACCCCAAGCTGATCCAAGTCATAGACACAGTCAAGAGATATGTGATCGACGCCAAGTACTTCCTCAACACAGGAAGGGAGACGACAGCGTTGACCTCAATCTCTTATGCCGAGGGTTTGCTTGACGCCTTGAGGATGCTGGGATTCGTGGCCTTCAGTTGGAGGAGGGTGTTTGAGCCTTGAGGAGACGCAGACTCGTACTTGCAACCGGGGCTTTCGACCTGATACATTTCGGCCACCTCAAGGCGCTTGAGGACGCGAAGAAGGCTGGCGGCAGAGACTCAAGGCTGATTGTCATAGTCGCAAGGGACTCGACCGTTGAGAGGCGGAAGGGGAAGAAGCCTATAGTTCCTGAGGACCAGAGGAGAGCCTTGGTCGAGGCCCTCAAACCGGTTGATAGGGCTATACTTGGCTATGAGGAGATGAATATAGGGGCTGTGATACGTAAACTCAGGCCAGACGTGATAGCCATAGGCTACGACCAAGACGACATACTGGAAGCGGTCAAGGAGGCCCTCAAGAACTATTCTGGCAAGGTCAAGATCATCCAGACCAAGAGATACGGCCCCGAAGACCTCAACAGTTCATCCAAGATCAAAAGGAAGATAGTTGAGGAGTTGAAGTGAAGACCCCATTCTGTGTCCTTATTTGAATCTCACGCTTATGATCTGCAAAGCGCCTGTATTCCACCATTCAGCAAGAAGAACAGTTATTAAAAGGCGCCCTAGTAAGCATGGCCGACATCGTCGACTCTAAGCAACATGAAGAATGAGCCGAGACTATTCAGATGGAGCTGAAGCCAGGTGAATGAAGACCTCGTAATAGAAGCAAGAGGCCTCACGAAGGTCTTTGACAATTCCTTCAAAGCGGTCGATGAAGTCAGCTTTGAAGTCAAGAGAAGGGAGATCTTCGGGTTTCTAGGCCCAAACGGAGCAGGAAAGACGACAACGATCAAGATGCTCTCCACACTCCTTAAACCGACGGCCGGAACAGCGAGCATAGACTTCCACTCGATCACAAGCGATGCCGACGGAGTTAGGCGCAGCATCGGAATAGTGTTTCAGGATCCAGCGCTGGACGATGAGTTGACGGGGCGAGAGAACCTCGACTTCCATGCCAGAATGTATGGGATGAGCGGGGGGCAGAGGAAGGAGAGAATCGCTGAGGTATTGAGGCTAACCGACCTTGAGGATAGAGCTGACGTTCAAGTCAAGAAATACTCAAGCGGAATGAAGCGTAGACTGGAGATCGCGCGTGGGCTGATGCACTATCCCAAGGTACTCTTCCTAGATGAGCCTACGCTTGGACTTGACGCACAGACAAGGAGAACCATTTGGGATTATATTCTTAAATTGAACCGAGAGGAGGACGTGACGATCTTTCTGACAACTCACTACATGGAGGAAGCAGACCTCCTCTGCGGCAGGGTCGCGATAATCGACCATGGAAGAATCATCGTCTTGGACACTCCTGAGAACCTGAAGAGCTCAATTGGAAGCGACATGATAACGCTCGAATGCTCAGACCCCGAGAGACTCTCAAAGAGGCTTAGAAGCGAGGAGTGGGTTGAGAATCTGAAGGTACATAGCCCGACAATGATCATAGGGCTGAGGCACAGCGAGGAAAAGATACCTGAGATCGTTGACATCGCCCGGGAGGTCGGTGTCAAGGTGAGATCTATAACGACACGGAAACCGACGCTTGAAGATGTCTTCCTATACTTCACGGGCAGACAGATCAGGGAGTCCGAGGCTACGCCTGTTGAGAGGATTAGAACGATGCGGATGAGAACAGCGAGAAGAAGATAGGTGGAATGTGAGAGAGAGTATGAGATTGATCAGCGGTCAAGCGATCTATGTGATGTGGCTCAGGGATGTGAAGAGATTCACCAGGGCGAGAAGTCGCCTCATAGGAAACATAGTTCAACCATTCTTCTTCCTGGCGATATTGGGCTTCGGACTGAGCTCAGCCGCCTTCCCCGGCATCCCTTCAGGTTTTCAGTTTGTCGATTTCCTAACGCCCGGAATAGTGGCCATGGCAGTCCTCTTCTCATCTATATTCGCCGGGGTCTCGGTTCTCTGGGACAAGCAATTCGGTTTCTTGCAGGAGGTCCTCGTCGCGCCCGTAAGCAGGCTCTCAATCGTCCTAGGCAGGACTCTAGGGGGAGCGACAACCGCCCTGATCCAAGGATTCATCATACTGGGAATAGCCTCAGCATTAAGCGTCAGGCTGAAGCCCTTTGGCCTACTTCTCGGCATAGTCTTCATGGTCCTGATCGCCTTCACCGCGGTCGGCTTCGGACTGATAGTCGCTTCACAGATGGAGGACTTCCACGGTTTCCAGCTGATCATGAATCTGCTTGTATTCCCACTCTTCTTCACCTCATCGGCGGTGTATCCGCTTGAGGGCCTACCCGCATGGTTGAGGACGATAGCATACCTGAATCCACTCACTTACGGGGTGGACGGCCTCAGAGAGAGCCTCATAGGCTTCTCCTCGATTCCAATAGAGATCGACCTCGCCGTTCTGATCGGCGTATGCGCCGTCATGTTGACGGTGGGCAGCTACCTATTTGGTAGGAGTGAAGCCTAGCCTCAGCGGGTATGCGCCAAGCGCCCACTTTCAAGAAAGAGCATGTTCAAGGCAATGCAGAGACACTGTACGCAGTGTCTGACCCGCAAAAGAGTAGTGGACCCCCGCAACTGGAGGCTAGGAACTCGCTTGCCCAACCCTTTTCATGCACCTCTCACATCAGTAATTTGAGAGAAGTGGGGAGGAGTGGAATGGAGAGAACCATGATCTTCTGGATCGGTCTGATTCTTCTGGGTTTGGCTTCGGTGGTTCTATTTGGAATATTCTGGATGGTGGCTGTTGTAATGCACCCAGCGAGCCGAATCGAGTTCTTCAAAGGGTTGGTTCCATTGATCGTGGGCAGTATCATCTTCATGTTAATAGGGGTGAGTATGATGAGGCAAAGCTCCAACTCATCGAGACGCTGAAAGGTGAAGAAGATTCCCTGCAGCGCAGATCGCAGACTACTGCATCTATACATTGCTGGAGCGGTATGGCCGCCTTGATGGCTAAAGACCGGGTACTGACATTACCCCCAAGTCTTAAATCATAACTTCCGCTGAAATATCTGAGCAAGGATCAGTGTTCCCTTTTTGGCAAGTAAGCGATGGCCAAATTGCCTCCTCTGCTGCATTCTCTTCACACGTGCAGGTGTGGAGAAGAGGTGCCTTCTCTGTAGAGGAAAGCAGACCCCCTCTCAAAATGAAGTATTGTGAAGCCCGTGCTCTCAAGATCCGTTTTAGCCGCGTCAGTTATCGTTGTGCTACTAGCGGTCGGCAGTGGATACATCATACAGAAAACCTTGCCACCGGGTCCAGTGTCCACGCCAACACCGACAACTTCACCTATCCCTACTGCGACGCCTATCGAAACAGAAACTCCTATCGCAACACACACGCCTACAGCGCATTGACTCTGAAAGTCAGCGCGCGCTACCTAACAAAAACGGCTAAGTTAAGACCTTAACCTTTATTGTGTCTCCGTCTTTGAGTTTGAGCCTTCTTCTGAGGTTCTCCCTAGAGACTATCTCGATCACGTCTGGTCCGTAGTGGCTCCTCAAAGCCAAGACAACGGCGGCATCAACATCATCATTTATTGTTGCTTTGGCGCACTTGGCGGGACCGAAACTTCTGCTCTCGGCTCTGAAACCTTCAATAGAGATTAGGGGAAGGGTCTCCAGGAGCCTCTTCTCACCCTCGTAACCTGGCTTCAGCCTTACGTTCAGGGTTCCTGGGTAGGGGTCTAAACCCAGCTTCTCCTCCAGCTGTCTCCGGTAACCTTCCTGGCTCATGTAGTATGAGCCCTCACCAAGTCCCGAGAAGAGTTCGCCCTCGAAATAGATCTTGCCTGCAGGTCTCTCAAAGACCCTTTTCAACGTGAAGTACGTTCCACTGAGGAGGTCTAGGCCTTGAGGCGTGATGCGTATCGATTCACGCTTAGCCACCCTGACACGCCTTATGAGTCCCCTACGTTCAAGCTCTATGAGGTATCTTGAGACTGACTGTTGGGAGTATCCCAGTTTTGCGGCGAGCGCCTTCGTGGTGCATGAGAACTCCCCAGTCGGGACTGTGAGTTCAGCAAGCCTACATAGAGTGAGTAGGAGGCTCCCTCTCAAGGAGCCGGCTTTAACCCTGTTCATAGCCCTAATCAACGGCAATGATCTAAATCATCAGACAAGACAATTATCTCTTTCTAGCCCCGAACGCTCATTCCAAAAGAAGTTAAACATGACCCGATAAGAAAGCATAGTTGATGAAGACTACTGAGGAGCTGGCTGAGATTCAGATGAGGCTTTCCAGAGGCCTCATACTTGAGGACCGCTTCAGAGAGCCGATTGAAAGAATCTCCGGTGTGGACTTGGCATTTGCAGGTGATGTGGCGGTCGTCGCATGCGTCACTCTGGACTATCCAAGTTTGAAGGCGATTGAGGAGAAGACCACTCAGGCAACCCTGGACTTTCCCTATCAGCCTGGGTATCTCTGGTTCAGGGAGGGCCCGGCAATATTGAAGGTCATCAAGAGTATGGATGTCGAGCCTGATGTCTTCATGATAAATGCGCACGGGATCGCCCATCCCAGAAGGTTTGGATGCGCCTCACACTTCGGAGTAGAGACAAGAAAACCCACCATAGGCGTTGCTGGCTCGAAGCTTTGCGGAGAGTGCGAGCGGCCGCCGACAAGGTTCGGTGAGCGTGAACCCCTCAAGATGAATGGGGAGGTTGTAGGTTGGGTGATCAAGCCGGCGGGGGGCAGACCGATATATGTCTCGCCAGGACACATGGTTAGTGTGGAGTCGGCGGCAAGAATCGTCATAGACTGTCTGCGTAACCACAGGTTCCCAGAGCCAATCTATCTCTCACATAGACTTGCCAACTCAAGACGCAGGGAATTCTAGATCAGATTCTGAGGCGTCACGTCTCGGTCTTCTTGAGCAGTCTTCTTTCGTAGCTCTTCAGCGCAGTCTCCAGCGAGAGCCTCCTAACCTCGGTCACGACGTCGCCTCTGGTCGCCTCTACTAGTTTCCTGGCAGTATCCATTTTGTGTCTGAAGTTTGAGATTATGGCCGTGTGGTCTATCGAGTAGAGCTCCTCATATATCTCCTCCATCATCCTCAGTGAGTCTTCAGCCTTGGAGGTTTGGCCTGCCCTGAGGTAGTTCAAACAGAGCCTCCGGAGCTCCCCAATGAAGTCTAGTAGGCCTAGAAGATACGGCTCGATGTCAACACCGACCTCGCTGAGGGAGGGAATCTTCGCCTCAGTCATCACGCTGTAGAGTAGCTTGGCCTCAGCATATTCCTGGTAGGCCAAGGTCACGTTTCCCAGACACTTCAGCTCTTCCCTCTTCCTGAGCATCTTCTCGAGGTCCCTCAAAGCGTCTTCCGCGCTCTTGAGGTGTTCACCGGCCCTTTGTAGGTCGCCTCTATGAAGCTCTATTATCGCGCGTCCCGAGAACCTGACTGAGATCCTTGAGGCTTCGAAGACACTGTCTCTCGCCGCATCCAAGTCTGCAAGACTCTTCTGAATCAGGTTGATGTCTGACCTTCGCAGCAACAGGAATACCTCTACTAATAGTTAGTTGGATGTTGACTTAATCGTTTACGTTGTAGTCTTCGTTTCTATTGCTGGGAGAACGAGACTTCTTTGGGAGGGCCTCCGATACTACGGCGCACTCTCGTGAGGTAGCGTGTGCTTGTCTTCTTCATTGGTTGCTTCGAGCGATCAAAGAACTTGGATTGTTCCGTGGCTAGGAATCTGAAAAATGGTTCTTTTTAGCTCTGATATTGCTGAGGTGAGGTTATCTTCGGAGACTTCATCATATTTGACGCCTGTCTTATCGCACAACTTGCGTATGATCACTCTCTGGATAACCTGTCCTCCCTTGCCAAATGTCCTGTTGAGTGCTTCGGAGAGGACATCAGGCCTCGAGGCCATCGCGTCTTTCTTGAGGTCGAAGTTCTTTGACATGTGGAAGTAGAAGGCCTTTGTGACCTCTTCCCCTAAGATGAGGGTGAGTGTCTTCTCAACGGTTGACGAAAACATATTCTCAAAACTCTGCATAGTATTCCCATCCCTTAATCGATCACTGAATAGCTCAGGTTCTTTGTGGCGACAGATTTCATCAGTCATTCCCTCTGTCCCTTTTCTAGAGTGTGCCCGGCCCAGTACAAAAATGTTTCTGTGTGTTACAAAACTACTCTTTTTCTATTTGTATACTAAATGGTCCAATGCTGAACAGAGATCGAGAGGCCCCAACCGGTCAAGCCGCGGTGTCCACTTGCAGGATGGTTAGTCAAGCACAGCAAGACTAGGCCTGTCCAGTGTCAGAATTACATCAACTATGTAACGATAGGGTCAAGGTTTGGACGTTACCTTCATGGGCTTCTCCAGTCGACTCAGCAGAACTACCCTGCTGTTTGGGGACTCGTCGATTATCCTGTAGCCCGTCAACTCAGCCAATTTCGAAGAGAACTGGTAGACCTCACGGCGTGTAGGCATATTAGCAAATCCCAATCTTTCCCTTGAGTATCCAACATACATGTAGGATTTGGGTTCAATGTAGGTGGGTTCGGTCCTAGAGATCAACCTAGCGTAGCCACAAGGGTCTTGGAGATTGAGCCCCTTGATGAGGGTGATCCTTACAGCTGTTGGGCAACTGAAAGATTTCGTCAACTCAAGAGTCTCGATAAGTCTCTGCCAAAAATCAATTGAACGTGGCCTACAGATCTCCTGATACTTCTCAAGACTGGGTGCCGAGAGCGATATGTATAGTTGGGTAGGCTCCTCAGAGAGGCTCTTTAGAACCTCAGGCCTTGTGCCGTTGGTTACGAGGAAGGTTGTCAGGCCTGAACTGTGGAACTCTGAGAGGAGCCCTCCGAGGTATGGGTAGAGTGTGGGCTCACCAGTCAGGCTGATAGCCGCGTGTCTAGGCTCCAAAGCTTCACGATAGGTCTTTGAGTCAACCCTGCCCGCTGAGACCTGACCCTTGTAGCCGCTCAGAATCTTTCTCTGCGCCCTTATTGAGTGACTCACGATCTCTGAGGGTTCATCCCAGACCGGGGTAGCCGACTCATTCCAGGAGAATCCCGCCTCCCCATTCTGGATTCGCCAGCAGTAGAGACACCTCTGGGTGCACCAGATTAGCGATGGTGTCATCTGTAGGCATCTGTGAGATTTGATGCCGTAGAATCTTGCCTTATAGCAGGCCTCCCCATTGACAAGACTCTTGTGAAGCCAACGGCACTTCTTGACAGCCGAGTGGTTGCCGACGAGCTGATACTTCTGCCTCTTCAAGAGCTTAAGGAGCATCGGGTCTGCGTCGCGTTCTGAGTCCAACCGGCCTAAGTTCTCACAAGTTATCGGTTGACGCACCGTTCCGAGTCTATTTCCCGTCCCAAACTTGACTGAAAACTAGAAGGATCTACTATGTTAGGGTCACAGTCTCCTCCTTGGTACCGGTCTTGGTGATTGCGAGTAAGTCCACGCTTCCTCCGCTGGCGGCGTCCCTTGCAAGAGCTGCCTTTACAGCCCTCTTCACAAGTTCCTTCGCCTCTTCAAGGCTCAGATTCTCCTTATACTCGTCCTCCAAGACGCCCATAGCGATCTCGGTTCCGCTTCCAACAGAGGCGTACTTGTCAGGGATTACAGAGCCGAGCAGATCGAGGACATACAGGCTTGGGCCATCGTCGTCGATGCCGCCGACGATCGTCTGGGTGATGTATGGAATGAGCCTCCTCTGGAAGAGCAGATTGCCCATCAACTTGGCAGTGGCCCTAACAGAGATGGGCCGGTCCTTCTCGTAGGTGTAGATGTTTGCGTATGCAGCTGCCTCCTTCGCCAAGACTTGCATGTCTGAGACAAGTCCGGCGCAAGCTGCGCCGATGAAGTCTGTTATCTTGAAGACCTTCCGGGCCGACTTACTCATAACAAAGTAGCCGTATGAGACCCTCCTCTCAGAGGCGAGGAGTACACCGTCGCGATAGACCAACCCAACTGTAGTGGCGCCTGGAATGTAGGGGAGCATTTGCGACATTACACTGACACCTGCATAGAATGCAACTCATCTTGTTAAGTCAACAATTTAAGTTTGATGTCGTATCGAAGAAGGGAGAGCCTCAACCCATGCTGCCCCTGAAGAACATCTTCAACAGAATCTTCTGGGACAAGAGACTGGACAGAGGAGACTACGTAATAACCTTCATCCATCGGGGCGCACCCTCAGATGAGAAGACCATAGCCGCATCCCTAGTCAAGCAGGTTGGTAAATCATGGTTCACCTATGAGGAGGAGGGAAGCGAAGTCTACATACCTATGCATAGAATAGTCACCGTCAAGAACCTGAAGACCGGCGAGATCCTATGGAGGAAGAGAACGACTTCTAAGCGTGTTTGATGCCAAGATCTTTATTGACAACGCCGGCGCCAGTACAAGCTATCTCTGCAGGTTCACCGACCTTGCCATAGACCTCAAAACTCACCCCAAGAAGGATCTTGCAGAGCTCTATACATGTGATGGTGTGAAGTGTGAGTTCGGCGACTCTAATCGTAGATCGGCCTTCTGCTAGGCTGGCGTAGACCATCAATTGATCACCGAGATGCTTATCGACGGGCGCACACTGGTTGAGGCTCTGCAAGAGGTTGGACGCCGCCTGCTCACCAACCTTCTCAGCCGGCCTGCCTAACCTTCCCAAGGCGTCGCCGGCCAATAGGCCTCCTGAGGAGAGTGAGGCGAAGAGGATCAGGCCGCAGCCCGGGTCGACTGAACACTTCGGATCAGCCTCCTGTAACGGTTCGAGCTCTATTCCTGATTCATATCCTTCCTTGGCGAGATGCTTCTCTGCGGACTTGGCCATCCTCTCGACGATGTGTTCTGGAAGTCTGCAGCTGTAGGAGAGACCCCAAATCTTTGTTACGTCTCCAAATTCTGTTAGGACTATCGGGTTGAGCCGCTCTACCGGTTCGGCACGGGCCCGCACCAATCCCTGTCCCCTAGGATAGAAGCCTCGTTTTGCAAGCTCGATTGAGCCGCGGTACCCCATCACAGTTATTGTGGGCAGAACGATGTTCTGCAGATACTCTATTGTTGGTGCCTTTGGGTTGCTTGTTCCACCTGTTATTTCGAGTGAGACCTCTTTTGAGGAGAGTGCTATCACAGGCATCAGGGCTTGAAGGACCAGGCTTGTCGAGCCGGCGGTTCCAACATCAACCCTGAAGTGACCACCCACAGTTGAGCCGGGTGAGAAAGCCACTTGACGCGATCCTATACTGAGACCCTCGATCTTGGCCGCGGTCATTACGCCTATTGCTCGAACAGCATTCAGGTGCTGCGCCCTCAATCCAGGAGGAGACCTCTTAGCCCTTACGTTCACTATTCTTATAGGCTTCTTAGTGATGGCTGAGATTGCTGTTGAGAGCCGAAGAACCTGGCCGCCGCCCTCAAGCATGTCGCCCTGAATTTCAATCACTAATCATCAACTCCCAGATTCGGAATTGCACCTTGGACTATCGACAAATGTTTTCTAGAACCTATTCGTCATGGAGATAGATGAATTTGATTACACTATCCACTACTTGTGTCGACGGCGTCTGGTTTGCTGTTGCACTGAACACCAGTGGCGAGGTCGTTCACGCAAGTTTTTCACCGAAAAAGAAAGCTCTTCTTAGAGACATCATCGGAAGCATCCCTCCAACTTCCAAAGTCAGACGGGACGACTCAGAGGGGCACCATGTCCTTAAACACCTCGGGAGGCTCTTCCGCGGAGAAGAGGTGAGCCCGGTCCCGCGGATAGACCTCAGTTCTATAACAGAATTCCAGAGAGCCGTCTACACTGCGACGGGGAAGATCCCAAAGGGTAAAGTCTTAACATACTCGATGCTAGCTGAGGCTATAGGTTGCCGACATGGATATCGCGCTGTTGGTAACGCCCTAGCCTCCAACCCGTTTCCTCTTATTGTTCCATGCCACAGAGTCGTCCACTCAAACCTCAAGATTGGAGGCTACTCTATACCTGGTCTGGGGAGGAGAGAGGCGCTTCAACTGAAAGGCAGGATCCTGATGAGTGAAGGCGTTGAATTCGAGGGTGAGAGAGTGGCTTCAAGATATTTGTTAGGGCCTAAACCCTGAATTCGACAGGGCAAAACAATAAGTTGTTTGAAGGAGCATATATCCATCAAGTACTGATACAGAAGCCCGGAAGTCTTCACTTTGGCGGTTGTCGGTCTATACATCGGACGGTTCCAACCCTTCCATCTTGGACACCTCGAAGCTGTCAAGCTGATACTGCGTCAGGCTGATGAGCTGGTGATAGTTGTTGGGAGCGCCCAGTACAGCCACACCCGGAAGAATCCATTCACAGCCGGAGAACGCATAATGATGATAAGGGAATCTATGAAGGAGGCAGAGATCAGCCTCGAGAGAGTCCAGATAACTCCTGTTCCAGACGTAAATGTACACGGAATCTGGGTGACGCATGTCTCGTCATACGTTGGCAAGTATGATCTGGTCTTCTCCAATGATCCTTTGACCTCTCGCCTATTCAGGGAGGCGGGAGTCAAGGTCGAGAAGATTCCATTCTTCAATCGTGAGGTCTACTCAGCCACTGAAATAAGGAAGAGAGTCCTGCTGAATCAGGACTGGCGGGAACTGGTTCCCAGAAGCGTCAGCAGAATCATAGATTCGGTCGAAGGGGTTGACAGGATAAGGATGCTCTTTCAGACGGACAACCCAACCCTCTGAAGGATTATCGGGTTTCCAACCTGGAGACCCATGAGTGTGGCCGCGTCTCCCCTGTTCACAGCAAACTCAAGGAAGCCGTGGCCACCAATCGTCGCCAAGAACTCGCCCAAATTAACATCTGAGTATGTTCTGCAGAGAGGAATCTCTCTTATCACATCCCTAGTTCTAAGTTTGAGCCTGTCTTCAAACTTGAGCCTTGCCTGTTCGAGAAGCTGAGAACCTATGTTGGTCACCACGTTCCCGAAGCCATCTATGTGAAGGACCACACCGTGAATCTCACCATCTCGAAGCTTTGGAGCGGGGACTTTGGCCCTAACATAGTCTGAGATTGGGTGACCGAGCAGGGAGGGAGATACACCGTTGGCCAAATGGGCTACGACATGCGCGAAGATATCTCTGCCATGGAAGGTTGAGGAGACCCTTTCTGCGAAGTACTGAGATTCAGTCAGATGATAGGCCCTGACGTCTCCGTCAATCTCAGCTGCTAGAGTAAGTAGACCGTTATCAGGACCGACGAATTTGCCCCTTCGGGTTTCCAGGAGTAGCGGTCGCCTCGAACCCCCAACCCCGGGATCGACTACCGCAAGGTAGATAGTCCCTGCTGGGAAGCAACTTACGGCCGAAGCCAAGAGAAACATGCCCTCCTGAACGTTATACTTCCCAATACCGTGGCTGATATCCACAATCGTTGCTGAAGGACATATTGAGAGAATGATACCCTTCATCTGGGCCACATAAGAGTCTCTCAATCCGAAATCTGACATGAGACCTATCAAAGCCATGATACATCGCCTTCGCAACTGCTGGCGAACCGCCATTTATCTGTTAAGAGATGTGGTTGACCATCTAAAAAATAGGTAGGACAAGAAAAGCTAGGCGAAAGCTAGAGAACTGACAGAATTGTCTATCAGGCGTAGCCTTTAAAATCAGAATCATTACTCTTGAACTTCGATCTCGCTTATCGGTGCACACATGGGCGGAACCGCAGTCAGGGATCACTTTTGAGAATATTTGCACTCGCAGACCTTCACACCAGAAGAGACGCAGCTGAAGCTGCAGCCAAGCAAATAGTTGCTGAGAGTGCAGAGGCAGTGCTGGTGGCGGGCGACATCTCCCACAATGATCTCGACGACGCAGTAAATCTCCTAGAGATTCTGAGTGAAACGATGGTTCAGATTTTCTTTGTTCCCGGAAACATGGATTCACCTGAACTCTCCAGCTGGAGTAGAAGCGACCTAAAGAATCTGCATGGACACTGCGAGCCCTTTGGGGGTTACACTCTAACCGGCTTAGGCGGCTCCGTCAGAACCCCCTTCAACACCCCGTTCGAGTTAACCGAAAGGGAAGTGGCGCAACTCTTGAGCCAAGCGACATCTAAATGTGAAATTGAGAGGCTTCTCTTGATCTCGCACTCCCCTCCTAAGAACACGAGCCTAGACAGAACGAGGCTAGGGATCCATGCGGGAAGCAACTCCGTCAGACAGTTCATTGAGTCCAAAAAACCCATGCTCGTTGTCTGCGGCCACATTCACGAGGCACAGGGAATCGATAAGATGGGAGAGACTGTTATCGTAAACCCAGGCCCAGCTTATATGGGAGGTTACGCTAGGGTAGAACTGAACGAGAAAGTTCAGGTTAGTCTAGCTAGGTTTAAGACATGATTACGGTCTATGTTGGCGTGAAGAAAATTCTTGACACCTGACAACCCAGATTAAGAGTCTAGGTCGAGCCTGTGCTGGTATAGAGTTGGAACTTCAACATGGTAATGACGGTGGAAATCCACTCGTAAGGTTTGACCGTATAGAACGCAGGCTCTACCAGGAGAACATCGCTGAAAAGGCTCAACTTAGAAATACCCTTGTAGTTTTGCCGACAGCTCTCGGAAAAACCGTCATAACGGCCCTTGTGGCTGCGCACCTCCTCTACAACTACAAAGAGGGCCGTGTCCTCATGATGGCGCCCACAAGACCCTTAGTCCTGCAACATCGAGAGTCCTTCTTGGAGATCCTCAAGATACCTGAGGACGAGGCGATCGTCCTCACAGGCAAGACCCCTAACAAGCACAGAGAGGCGGTATGGAAGGGGAAAGGGAGACTCATATTCGCAACACCTCAGGTTGTGAAGAACGACCTGATGCGGAACTACGTCGATATGAGGGAGTTCAGCCTACTGGTCTTCGACGAATGCCATAGAGCCAGAAGAGACTATGCATACACCTATGTCGCTAAGAAATACATGGAGCGGTCGCCTTGGCCCATAATTCTCGGTACGACCGCAAGCCCCGGAGCCGACAGGGAACGTGTTGAAGAGGTCTGCAGGGCCCTATTCATCGAACAGATCGAGTACAGGTCAGAGGAGGACGTCGACGTCATACCGTACATAAACCCGGTCCAGGTGGAGTGGAGGTACGTCGACCTACCTCAAGAATACAGGAGGCTGATCCGAAAACTCAGAGAACTCCTCGACGAGAGGCTGAGCTGGCTCAGAAGGATGGGATACCTCCAAAAAAGCATAGACTACACCACAAGGAGAGACCTCCTGGAGATCGGAGAATCCCTAAGAAGCAGGGTTCAACTCAGCAGTGACTCTCAGAAAGGCCCCCTCTACAGCGCCATAGTAACTCAGTCAGCAGCGCTCACCCTATTTCACGCTTTGGAGCTGCTTGAGACACAAGGAGTCTATACCCTGACCTCTTTCCTGGAGAAGCTCGAATCTACCGAAAATACCAAGAGAAGTTACAGAACAATAGTCAACTCGCCACAATACTTGGAATTCAGAAAAATGTTTGACGACCTCAGAGACCTTCCTCACCCAAAGACGAGGTTGCTGGCGGAGGAGATTGAGGAACAACTGCGCCGCAACCCCGACTCGAAGGTAATCGTCTTCACCCAGTACAGAGACACGGCCACAAACCTGGTCGAACAGCTTAGAAGTCAACTCAAAGCCGGAGTGGAGAGGTTCGTAGGCCAAGCGACAAAGAACGGTGACGCAGGCCTCACCCAAGACGAGCAATCCGTCATTCTGAAGGACCTCGAGTCTGGAGAGACAAAGGTCCTAGTCGCAACCTGCATCGCCGAGGAGGGGTTGGACATACCGAGCGTAGACCTCGTCGTCTTCTATGAACCCGTCCCAAGCGAGATCAGACATATACAGCGACGTGGAAGGACTGGAAGAAGGGCTGCTGGAAGAGCCGTCATCTTGGCTGCAAAGGACACATTTGATATCGCTTACTTGTACGCCAGCAAGAAGAGGGTTGAGAAGATGCGTAGAATCACACGCACACTCAATCAACACCTCAAACCCATAATCCGCCTCGGCCCAAAACCTGAATCATTACCCCTTACACCAGAGGAGCTCAAAGAACTAGAGAAGAGGTCTCAACTATCTTCTGGCGAGACCGCCCGAGCACCGGAAAGGGATGAGGGGAGGAAGTTCCTCGCCGAGGTTGAGCGGGCTTCAAGAAGACTTCTTGCTGAAGTAATAAAGTCCGGAGCCAAAGGGACTCCAATTGAAGTCTTGGTAAAGGAGCTAAGCCAAGAGGGCGTATCCCCAAACGCCGCATCGGCGGCCGTAGCCAAACTTGAGGAATCAGGCCAAGTAATGAGGGTTGGTTGGGATCGAGTTGTCTCGATTACAGCTGCCTCGAGACTTGAGGAACCTAAAGGTGGCGGCTCGAAGGACCTCTTCAAGATAGTTGTCGAGAAGGTCTACCCTGGAAGAGTCGTCGCATGGATAAACGACAGGTGGAGAGCCAGAATATTACCGGAGGATTTTGAGGGCCCACATAATCTCCTCAAGAAGGATTCGAGATTCACAGCGCGAGGCTCCCTCTATCGACAAGACGGCGTCCTCTGCTTCAGAGTCACAGAGGTAATTGAATCAACTCCCGACTGATACCCCGACTGATGCGGTCTGCAATTCCTTTCCCTCTCAGAAGAGGCGCTTATGCATCATCCTGCAATGACCCAGTCAGAAACTG
>Ga0172363_10000183_pt1 | contig 42140 bp, 36 predicted proteins | sample LakKivs2_kivu2a2_FD_114541 | JGI IMG/M metagenome (GOLD analysis project Ga0172363, IMG submission 114541) | Sediment microbial communities from Lake Kivu, Rwanda - Sediment s2_kivu2a2 | ecosystem: Environmental > Aquatic > Freshwater > Lake > Sediment | place: Rwanda: Western Province, Lake... | reverse complement strand
CTATTATCTTTGCAACGTTGTCCATCTTTTCTAAAGGTTCCTTGAGGATTCATACTGGAGAATCCTTCGACAACATTTTGTCCATTGCTGGTATTCATGAATCCTTTCGGACCATTTGCATAAATAGATTTATTGTTATATCTTCCAGCATTTTGAACATCCATCATTGGCATAGTTTTGCTGATAACACCTGCACCAGCTGGTTCACCTTGATTAATTCCAACACAATTGCTGGCATTAGGGTGGTATTTTTTTGTTGGACATCTGGAATAGACACGGTTTAAATTGAAGAGGTCACTTTCAACATCAACTGGACCAGCGTAAAATCTCCAGTCAACACCACTATTTAAAGAAACACCTGCATGGTTTGGCATAATTCTTGGGTCAGATGGGAGACAGCTTCCACAAATAACTGGAGTTAAAGTTCTATAATTTCCTGCGTCAGTGCTTTCTTGTAATCTTTTTTTTCCTTCACAATAATCATACATGGGTCTATTGAAACTCATAATACTTATAATATATAATATAAAAAAAACAAAAATTAAAAAAAAGAACTTTTTTAATTATTAATTACTGTATTTGCAACCCTGGGGTTTAAATTGCTCAGGTTGGGGTACAGGAGGATATCTAACCATCTGGCAAGAAGGTTGATTCACTAAATTGTATTGATTTGATGGATCACATGGAAGACCATCGCATTTAGAATTTGGTGATTTGCATAATGGTTGATATTTCTTCGCTGGGCACATACTGTTTGGACGAGTTTGCCCTCTTAAATCGCTTTCTAAATCGACTAGATTTCCACTAAAAAGACTTACACCATTTCCTCCAAATTGTCCAAGTTCAATTCTGCACTTTGCACAATTTTCATATTTGCCTGGATACATTGTGTAAGCAAATGGACCTACACTTTCATTAAGAAACTTCTCGTAAGCACAAGTGTCATATTTTAACCTATTAGAGCTCATCTATAATATAAGATAACAAAATTTATTCTAAACTTTCTAATGGAAATATTTTTTAATTAACGTCTAATTCCACATAATTTATAATAATCAATATTTTGAATTTGAGCTCTACTACTCTCTCCACCTCTAACCCAATACTCTGGAATAATATGCTCAGTATTCTGAACATTTTCAGCTAAACAAGGAACCATTGGAATAAATCTATCAATACTAACTCCAGCTAAAGCATCGCTTGCTTTTTTAGTTCTAGTATCAGTTCCACTAGTAATTCTACTATATAAATCAGGATTTACAATATGCGTCTCTCCAGCTCCCATGTAAGCCCAACCTTTAAAGGGGCGAGTGATAAGCTGCTGTTTATATCTTGGATTTGTTAAAGTAGATTGAAGAAGATTTGACTCAGTATCAATAAAATTACCATAACCATCTTTATTTCCTTGAGCAGAGAGACCAACGTGATCTAAACTTTTTATATATTTTTTTCTATCACTATCATTATAAAAATTAGTAACATTGTAGTCAGATATTTTTTGTTCTTGCTCTCTCCTATAAGTTTTATGGCAGTCTTCATCCCTTCGACGGGTGCTTGTATGAAAACCTTGAAAATCCATATCATTTTGTTCATCAAGTTCATTTCCTAACGGGTATCCTTCCATTTAATTTTATTTAGATAATAATATTGGATAAAAATAAATTCTATTACTTTTTTAAGTATGACAAGAATAACAACAGAACTGATTTTTGCTAAAGCTAAACAATATAAATTTGAAATTATTTTTATGATTGCAATAGTAATTTTTGCTTCATTAGCTAAAACATTATTCAATTTTTTTCTTGATTGGAAGATTGTTATAATATTAATTGCAATCCTTTGGTATATGGGATATCTCAATCGAATTAGAAAAACATTCAATAATAATTTGATGAAAATAAACTATTTCAAAGCAGATGAATAATCTTTCTTCAATGTTTCCAAAATATCAATAACATTATTCATGATCTTGATAATTACTTTTTCATAATCTTTTCTTGGTGCCTCAGCTTCCTTTAGAGATACTCTAACATATAGTCTTTTGTCAAGTGGATGTGGTACTTGGTATGCGATGTAATGAATTGAAGACTCTCTTAATCCATAAGATTGGATAATATTACCCAATGTTTCATTACTGTTCTCAAAAACAAAGTCATAACCTTTCATATTCGTTGGACTTGTTTCAATTGCAACTATAGTGCTTGTTTCAATATTTTTTATTTCCTCCACTTTGGATCGAATAAGATTTAGTAAATAATCACAACCTCTCAAGAAAATACTTCCAATAGGCATTACTCCATCAGTTTCAATTTCAAAATTGAATATTTGAGGCAATCCATTTGGCAACTTCAAATAATATCTCTCCCCATTCAAAATGGTGAAATCTTGTTTTTTATCCATTGGAACTTCAGTTAATGCCTGTTGTAATGCCTTTTTATCATTCTCAAAATAATAAACACATTTTGAAATTGGACAAAACATTGCCCCATTTTCTTTGTGTGTCCCTTTTCCAATCCTTATGGTAAATTTCAATTTTTGACCAGGCTTCAATTCCAATAACAATATATCAGGAATTGGATAAATATCTTCTAAAGTTTTCCTATCTTCAATGGGCGAATCTAGAGGTCCTTGATAAAGGATAATATCTCTAGCATAAAATCTTTTGTATTCTACTGGGTCATCATTGCTGGCATTTAAATGTCCTTCAATTTCCTCCACATTTAATTTTTCCAATTTGATATAATTTAGGGGGATAAGACCAACTCTTTGAGACAAGAAATCTTCATTGTAAATGCTAGTATTAATATTAAAATTAATTGTTTCTCTAAGAAAACAAAATACTTCCAAATGAACAATAATTGAACGCCTTAATGCATTAATAAGAGCTACTTCATATGGACCTTCTTTTTTGTTTGTGATTTTGAATTTTATGGATCCAGGTGTCTTTTTTAATTGAGATATAGAACTCATATTATATATTATATAAATTGATTTATTTAAATTCATTTTTTTTAGTTTAAACTTAAAAAAATTTAACTATTGAAATAATATGGAAAATCACATCTTATTTTATAGTAATTATTGCAACAATTGTAAGGAGTTTGTTTCTCTTTTATACAAATCTCCTTTTTTTGAAAAATTTCAAAAAATATGTGTTGATAATAATCCCAAAATCCCAAAAGAGATTACTTCCATTCCTTCAATTATCGTCCCAAGAATGCCAAAACCTTTAGTAGGAACCGAAGCTTTTTCCTGGTTAAGAGGAATGAACCAAATGTATTTACAAGAGCAGGAACAAAAAGTAAATGCAGAGGCATCGAATAAAGCACATTTTAGCCCACAAGAGCCTCCAAAAGCACAAGGTCAATCAGCAGATCCAACAAATTTGAACTATGCGATGGGCAGTGTAACTGCATATTCTGGTACTATGGGAGGATTCTCTGACAATTTTTCATTTATTGGAAACGAATCTCCGATGGAGCATAGTTTCTCTTTTTTGGGTGACAATTCGAATGCGAATACGATATATACTCCTCAAGAGGGTGATCCTAGATCTCAAATGGAGAGTTCCAATGCAAAGAAGAACGATATGGATAAGGAGTATGAAAGATTAATTGCGATGAGAAATAAGGAGACTCCTCAGCCAGTGATGAGACAATAAAACAATTTAAAGAAATTACATAATAATATAAAATAAATATGAGCAATATTTCCATTTTGTCTAAATTCAATAATACGGTCGAGCAGATGATTGATGCTTTACTGGATAGATATTCATATCACGAATATTTCAATAAAGAGCTTTCATTGACCAAGGAGAAATTTCTTCTCCTAAGAAAGACAAATCCTAGAAAAGTCATGGAGGGAGTTTTGGTATTTGTTTATCCATACAAGAGGCAAATTATGGAGAATGATGATAATTTTTTTTTGAATAAGGATTATCAAGAGGATACTAAAAATGACGGGCATTTGGTCAAAGCCTTGAAAATTAAGGATTTATGGGAAACTGATATGGATGAAAATACAAAGACTAATTTATTTAATTATTTTAAGGTTTTAATTGTTTTGGCGGAGAAGTATGTAGCAGAAAATACTTAATCTTTTATTTCAAATATAGAATTGAAATAAAATATCAATAAATTAAAATGAACACAATGCAGAAGAGATTTTTGTTATTTTTAATTGGATGTATGGGGGTTAGATTTTTCTTAGTTTATCTTGCAAAAACGCAATTGAGAATATTGAAATATTTAGGATACATCGCTATTTTACCAGCGATTGGATTTCTATCAATATTCTTTGGAAATTTGAGAACAACTGGAGCTGAGGTTTTTGGGGGAAAAATATGGTGGAATCCATTAAGACCAATTCATGGAATTCTATGGGCAATTTTTGCATACTTCGCTATTAAAGAGGATCCACGAGCTTGGATAATATTATTAATAGATACTCTTTTAGGGCTCTTTGCTTTTTTGGGATATCACCTTATAGCAGGGGATTTTAAATTGTTATATTCGTGAGAAATCATATTAAAAAAAACTTATAATATATTAGATTATGAGCACAGTAGAAAATCTTAATAAGATATTTTTAGAGTTCTGCGATGATTTAGTTAATGTTGTACCCGCTTATGCACCTGCAATTGGAAATGCTAGAAAGAAGGTTAGCGATAAACCCGATACTAAATATTTTTTGGAATATTTTTTTCGTCATTGCATTCCATTTGCCCCAGAAATTACAAGCTGTAATGTAGAAAAATTGCAGGAAATGAATGTTGTTCATGGACTTAAATTCAAAAATGTGTATAGTGAAGACTTATCTGTATCTTCCAAGCAAGCTTTATGGAGATATTTGCACACTTTTTATTTATTAGTCCAGAGCTATCCCAAGATTGATAAAATTCAAGAGAAATATGTGGAACACGAAGATATCGAAAAGATTAAAGCTGGACTTGCTGCCCATGATGAAAATTTAAAGAATATTATGCAGTCAAGTGCTAAGTTTGCCGAGGAAATTCTTAGAGACCAGGCTCAACGCACTAGTGATGGATCTCAAACTATGCCTTCTATCTTTGAAGGAATGGATGAGAAGAAGTTCGAGGATTCATTTTTGAATTCTAATATTGGAAATTTAGCGAAGGAAATTAGTCAGGATTTGGACTTGAGTGATTTGAAGAGTATGGAGAGCCCTGATGATTTGATGAAGTCTTTAATGGGAGGTGGAGCAGAAGGTGGATTAGGAAATATTATTCAAAAGGTTAGCAGCAAATTACAGGCGAAGTTATCAAGTGGTCAATTAAATGAAGAAGCTTTGATGAAAGAGGCTACACAGATGATGAGTATGTTGAACCCAGCCTTAGCTTCGATGGGAATGGGAGGAATGAGCGGTGGCAAGGGAATGGGAGGAATGGGAGATTTATTTTCGATGATGGGTGGAATGATGGGAGGTGGAAAGAAGAAGAAGAAGTCTAAGAAATAAATTTCAATACGGTAAATAAATATTTTATAAATTATCTATTATAAAATAATAGATAATGAATATAGAAAAAAGTACAGATGAATTTTGGTATTATCAACCTTCTATTTTATGGGATAGTCGACGTTTTATAGAGTTTTTTCCCAATCCTGATTTAAGTTTGGCGGAAAAATTAAACTCTTTAGTTAGGCTATCTTTTTACATAAGTATAGTTTTGATGGTATTCTATGGAAATTATTTATACATTTACATTCCAATCGTAGTACTCGCTTTCACCTATTTTATTTTCAACAATTATAAACCAAAGAAGAAAGAAAAATTACAAGATTATAAATCTCTTTTAAATTCTACAGAGGGATCATACAATGTTGAACCAACTGTAGAAGATGCTTCTCAATTGGAAACATCTTTAGACGATTATAAATTGACGGATGATATATGTACCAAACCAACTATAAATAATCCTTTTATGAATATTAATACCATCACTGATAAAAGAAATAAACCCGCTGCTTGTCCCTATTACGATAACGAAGATACAGCAGCCCAGGTAGAGAAAAAATTTGAGTATAACTTATATCGAGATGTAAGTGATTTATATAATAAGAGAAATTCTCAAAGACAATATTACACTGTGCCTAGCACAACAATTCCCAATGAACAAACTGCATTTGCTAAGTGGCTTTACCTTAGCCCACCAACTTGCAAAGAGGATACCATTAGATGTGTGCCTCAAACCACCCAACCTCCCCTCCCAGGCAATAATGTGGAATATTTACAATTACAAGGATAAAATAATATTTTATATAATAATGAAAGATTACATTGATAATGTTTATCAAAGTTATTCAAAATTCAAGCCAGTATCTACTCCAAAAGTGCTAGTCTTTGGTATAGTTAGACAAGGGAATAATTTAATAGAGAATTTTTATGAACAAGATAAAGAAACAGGGATTCTTTACCAAGAAAAACCAAATTGGTTAGGTGGTGAGACGAAGCCGCTTAGCCAAGGAATGGCTGATTACATTTTTGAGAATGTAAATGTTCCTATTGGATACGATGATACAACATATCCTGATAGCTATTTAGGGGAAGAAAAAAATACTAGTCGATGCCCAAATTTAATGAAATAATTTATTAGTATACAATATGAATAACAATATTTGTATTGGATATATTTTTGGAATTATTCTTACTTTATTAATTGTAATTGGATTATTCACTTGGAGCTATAATGACGATGTAGAAAAAGAATATTTTAGTAATTTTCAAAAATTGGATGAAGCTCTACAATTGCTTTGATCTGTATTTTTTATAAGTTGTATATGTCTTCTTAGCAGCGAATGCTAGACCAATAAGGGGTATGGTTTTTTTAGCGATTTTCATTATGTTTCCAGATTCTTTTTCACTTTCGAAAAGTTCATTTATTTTCCTTTCGATATTTTCCCTTGGATCATCTTCATTTACTTCCTGGATTATCCCATTATTAATCATATGCTCATTTCCGAGTGAGCTATTGTAATTTTCAAGTAATTTCTCAGTGTATAAAAGTGCATCCGCATTATTTCTTGGCTTAATTCCAATTTTACTATTTAAATTGAGATTATCGTTTGTGAGGTTGAATTTATTCTCGGACATCATATTTTGGACTAATAATTCTCCTTGGGGAGTAATTGTTTCATTGGAATCAATTTTATACTCAATCGTTTCATCTTCATCATTCGATATCTTTTTAGAGACTATCCAGTAATAAAGGACATCTGGAGGTGCATTATTTAAGATTACAAATTTAGTTTTATCTACGTCTATTTTTTCCACACTTCCAAAATGAATTACAAAATTTTGTATCATATCATCATACATTCTCAATTTTTCTCGAATTACATTTTGGGGTAAATCCAATAAACCAAATGAGGGATTTATAGCAATATCGGATAAAATTGGCTTCAAATCGGAATTTAAAACAATATCTAACCCATAAAGATTATATTGAAAATCAATAGTATCTGGTAATCGCTTTTTCATATCTTTCTCTAATTTGAATATTTTACTTGATACATCTAGATAATTTGAAAGAACTACTGAAGTTTTTTGAACAAGGTTATAAATGTCTTTCATCATAGAATTTTGACCTCCTATAAACTCGTCTTCTCCTAATCCTAAACTATAGAGTAATCCCTCTCGACTAACATTATTTTTGAAATTAGCGAAAATAGTTGGGTAAAGAAATGTATAATATTTACTTTTTATTCGAGTCACGAGAACATATACTCTCAAATCTATAATTTCTTCTTCATACATCACCAGTTTTTTCAATGATTTTTCAACTATAAAATTATTACTAGATTTATTGTATTTATTACGAACAATTTGTTGAACATTTTCAACATTTTTTATTAAATAATTACTGTAATCTTTTTTCCCATCAAGTACCCTAAAATAAAAATATCCATCGTCGAAAAAAAATGAATTGTCTTCTAGAACCTTATCTATTGTTTTTCTAGTAAAATGAATGAATGGTAATACAAACTCGCAATCTAAATCATATAATATCTTTTTTATGGTTATTTTCATACTTTTCCCATGTGAAAAACCATATGCCATTTTTCTATTATAGGTATAATGAGCTAATGTTGCCTCGAATGCGGAGGAAAACTCCCATTTATTATTTTCCAAAATTTTTGTCAAATATTTTCGAAGATCTTTGTGATTAATAAGATTAAAATTGAACCTAGCAATATTCATTATATTATAATCTAAATAATTAAATACCATCAACCGAAAAAAATTGAAATAAATTAATTCAATTAAGTGAAATGAATAAGAATGACTCTCACACGTGATAGAATCAAAAGCTATGTTGAATCTTTTAACATTGCTTATGAACAAGATGTTGATGATGGACAAGTACGTCCAGATGTATTCCTTACCCGTCTAAATCGATGGATAAGTATGAATTCGAAACGTAAAAAAAGCAAGAAGTCTAAAAATAACACCTCAAGAACGCAAAATCAGCCTACCCTACAACAAGAACAATCCCAAGAACAGCAAGAATCACAAGAACTAGCGATTGTTGAGAATTCAATCGAAGTTGAAAATTCAATCGAACAGGTTCCTCTTGAAGAAGCACAGAACGTGATTATTGAAGAAGCTGTAACAATTATTACTCAAATTAAGAATATTAAATCTTCAAAGGATAATATTTTGAACAATGTTTCTCATTTGATCAAGAAATTTCCAGTTGTTTGGTCCAAAAAAGATTTGGATGGTAACGTGAGACCCACATTTACCAGCGATGTTTACATTAATTTTTTGCAAACTATTAGTGATTTTTATCAGGAATTACCAGAATCTAATTTGGAAGTACAATCTTTGTATGACATTGAAGATTATGATAAAGATTTCCTTAAAATTTATGAAAAAGATTTTATTGAAGTGATTCAAAAACAGTGCAAAGATCAATATAAGCCAATTCAAAAAGCCATCGAGGTGTATCCAGAGCTAGTTTCAATAATCGCCAAATGCTACAATAGTATTTTATTTGGTAATTTTGAACTAACTTCAAGATGGCGTTACGCAGATATTTCTGCTAAATTTAAGGGAGGAGAAGATAGGGGAAATCCCTCTAAATTTCGACCTCTTATGGTTTTACCGATTGTTGTACGTATTATGGACACTATCATTTCTAAAAAAATTCACGACGTTGTTTTGAAATACAATGTTATTGATACTCGCATCCAAAAATCTGCATTAAAAAATTGCAGTGGTTTGTGGGAAAATTCATTTGTTGTCAACAAAAAGATTTGTGAAATGGTGGAAACCAATGACGATTCCAAGCTATTTTTCTTTATTGATTTAAAGAATGCATTTGGAAGTGTCAATTATGGAAAAATAGTCAAAATTTTTGAGAAATATAATTTTTGCCCACAAATTACTTCTTATTTCAAAAGATATTATGAATGTGTTTATGGTGTCTATAAATTTAAGAAATTCAAATGGACAAATGGATTATTCCAAGGATCCGCTGCTTCAAATATTTATTTTTTGATTTATATCGATTTCGTTTTAAAAGATTTTTTTAAATCATTAAGAGAAGCGAATTTAATCGATGGATTTGATATTGAGAAAAATGCTTATGCATTTGTTGATGACATGGTTATGGTTTTACCCAGAAATCGTGATATATCAGCTATTTTGAGAGTTCTCAATGATAAAATGAGCGAATATGGCTTTGAAATCAATAAGGACAAGACTTATTTTGTGGTTAATGACGTAAATATAAAGACTCTAACATTTGATGGTGCTATTTACAAAAAAGCACCAGTGGATTTTAAATATTTAGGTCATTCCCTCTTTATTTATGAAGATGAGATTTTACTTGAAATGTATGACAAATTATTAGTGTGTCTAGATGAAATTAGAGATTTACCAGTTGATGAAAATATGAAAGCTTATTTTTATTATTCTTGTATTTTTCTTAGGATCAATAGAATTATTGAATTATTTTACTTGATTCATGGACTAACTCCTTTTTTGGAAGATATTCTTCTTCTTATTTCCAATTTTTTGTTGGACCTAGGAGGAGAGAATTGTGAAAATTATGAAGAAAAACATATTGAACATGTTTTCTCTAAGGCAAAATCTAAATTATTGAGATCACCCAATCTACAAGAATATCATTATCTAGTTGATGATGTCAATGATGACATATCATATGATTTTAACAAATTATGTGGATTTGAAGTTCCTAGTGTAGAGGATGTAAGGAAAAAATTACAAGAATTACGAGCAAGCGGTCAATATAGTGACGATCTTTTTGACAAAGGTGGTAGAACTGGATATAGTCAAAATTTTGTTTCTAGAACTGACTAATTTTTTCTATGTTAAAATAAAATGCTTTATGAAATTATAAAATACTTTACATTTATTTTGATATTATGTCTAACATTGTACCTAACTTTTGAATCTAGGATACAAGAAAACTTAACTAGTTATAATGATGTTACACCAGAGATGTTAGTGAATTGCCAAGGGTGTATTGATGAAAATGCAAGATGTCGTCAAGGAACAGTTGCACAATGTAAGAACATTGAAACTACATTGTGTTATGCTTTTTTTGATGAGAATGGTAATTCAAGAACACCTTGTGGTGCCTTTGATAGAAGTAAAAATGCGGAGGATTCTTGTAAAAATTGTCAAACTTATTGCCAATGGTGTATTGATAAAAATGGGGATGGTAGTTGTATTTCAAGAGAAATATTTGACTGTGATCTATGTCCTAACAGTCGTATATGTAAGGAAAATCCATTTAATATTTATATCAAGAAAGGTGCTTAGAGGGATTCATTATAGGGTAAATTATTATTTTTGTTTATTTTTTTAAGATGATAAAATAAGAATTTAACTAATTTTATATCATCGTTTGCTACAAATACAATTAAGCTTACATAGAGGATAGAATCCCATTTGTAATTCAATCCAACATTTGTCATCAACACATACCCTTGATAAGTCCAATTTACTAGAAGGATAAACACATATGAAACTAGATTATATATTATTAGCTTTCTCATTTCTATTAAGGGTTTCAATAAACGCATACCTAGAAAATAATTAACTCCACAAGCGTAACAACTTAATACACAGTAAACTGGAAGTCCAATCCAAAAAGAAGGATTATTATAATCTATCCAGGTATTCATATAAGAAAGGATAAATGTTGTCATGTGATGTATTTTGGAATTGGTAGGAAGATTTTGAACTTTCAAGAGACCAATAAAATCAAGGGCTGAGTAAAAATATCCCAATCGATAAATCTCTGTGTTGTTCCATTTATTATACATTAATCCATTGCTCATAATAATAGTTCCATAAATTGATATTAATAATAAAGAAAATGCTTTAACAATATTTTTTTTGAAATAATTTTTCCTGTCCACTGTCAAAAGAGTATATGTTTCATTATTTCTACATTCAAAATCTACTAGAGCAAAACCTAAAAAGTAAATAACTATGGCTCCAAAAAACCATTCTATTTCAGGAAAATATGACATTATTTGTTTTATATTCTATAATTTTTAAGCCTTTTCGTCTTCGTGTTTTTTTTTCTATTATAATAATATGCCACCAAGAAAGATAGAATTAGGGTTAAGAGAGAAATATTTTGATTTATTAAAGAAAGGAAAAAAAGTAGCAGATGGTCGATTATTTAGGTTTAAAAATGGTAAAATTTATAAGGAAAAATACGATGGATTAAAATATGGAGACATTCTAGTATATCATAAAGATTTACCTAATGGCAAAAGAACAGATGAAACTTTCCAAGTGAAAGTTACTGATGTTGGATTCTATGATGATATTGAAAAGATGTTAAAAGAATTAAAATTAAAAGATACTTTACCAGGAATTAGAAGTTTTAAAAGCGGGAAAGAAATTTATGAAGAAATTTACGGTGATAAATTAAAAAATGGAACAATGATTGGATTTAAATTCGAAAAAGCTAGTAATAATAATACTGCTGCCGCAAGTAATACTTTAAATGTTACAAATGAAAAGAACAAGAATAAAAAATTAGTGCTCAAAGTCGAAAAAGAGAAAAAGATGAAAAATAGAGATGATTTGATTATGGAACTAAAAGAAAAATCAGATAAGCCTAAGATTCACGATCTTTATGTTAAAGAACCATGGATGACTTTGATAAAAGAAGGATTGAAAGAAGTAGAGGGAAGACTCTATAAAGGTCCAGTTACTGATTATAGAATTGGAGATAAATTAGTTTTTATTCACAAAGATCGTGAAGGAAAAATGAGTGAGTATCCAACAATTATCACAAAATTAGTGAAATACCCTGATTTTAAGAGTTTACTATTTCACGAGAAATTATATAGGGTGTTGCCTGGATTTCCAAACATTCGAACTGGTAATGAATTATATGAAATTTATTACCCTCATAAAGCGGTGAAAGAACATGGTGCGTTGGGAATAACTTTCCAATCTAAGGAAAAAAATAAAAATAATAAGGATATTTTGAAATCTTTAAAGGATAATGAAAATGTTGGAAATGTTGCAAATATTAATACCCAATTGCAAGTCAATAATAATCAAGTTATTGTGAATGAGCAGCAAAAGAAAGTTAATAAAGCTCTTAAAGATTTAAAAGTTGAGAAAAAAGAGAAAAAAGCTATAAAAGATAATGATAAAACAATAAAATCAAATACTACAATGTTGGATGAAAATGCAGCTAATTTAGATAAGGCTATAAAAAATCCCAATCAGATAATTAATACAGCTTTGGTTTCAAGCAATCAAATTGCAATTAATGTTAATCAAAAGAAAGTTAATGAAAATCAAGTAGCAGTAACATTGAAGGGTAAGAAGAAAAATTAGGATTCAACTTCCAATCTTTTTTGAAGTATGCAAATATTCACTGGAGGAATATTTTTATAATTTTTTTTAACAGTTAAATTCCATTTATATTTATCATTGAATTTATTTTTTTCTTCAATAATCATTTTTACATATGAATTTTTCACGTGAGGAATCTTACTTTCAAAATATATAATATTTTCGCAACTAACATTAAAATATTTTGCAAATATATTATCTATTTCTTTTAGTGGAAATTCTTTATGAGGTAATGTACTCACAACATTATCATAACATTTGTTAAATTTTTTATAAAGGAAATCCCCATTTATGTAAGTGCATCTGTCCTTATATTTTTCTTTAGCAAGATCTAATAAATAATTATTGGAATCAATAATATCGATTTTTGCACTAGGATCCATTTTTCTTATTAAATGATCTAGAACAGTACAATTACCGACTCCAATCAAGAGAGTACTACCATCTTTTTTAATTACATTTGCTATTCCCAAACTTATTTTTTTGTTAAGTGGCCATAAATATTTATCATTTTCCATTCTTCTTACAATTTTCCATAAATAACTGTATTTTTTATATAAAATAATGCTAAAAAATATTCCAGCAATTAATACTAATGATGATATTATCCCAATAATAATTAGGAATATTTTATAAATTTTTTCCATTTTTTAATTTTGTAATAATTTTTTTTAGCTTGAATAACGTAAAAATTTAATTTTAGGGAATTTCATTTTTAAATAAGATTAGAAGAAAATGGAGAATCAAATTATTAGTGATTTAGAAAAAGAAAATCCCAAATTTCTTTTTTACAATAGAAAAGCATATAATCGGGTTGAATATCTTAATGTATTTGACAAAAAAATTTATATCATGATGTGTAGAAATTTTTTTGTTGAAATGCAAGATGAACACAATATGAAAATTAAGACTATCAAGTACTGGTTTCTCCATAATATATCATTGCTTATACAACAAGATTTAGAATTAATTAATGATTTTTTAGAAATATCAGATGAATTTGATATATTGATTGATTATTTTAGAGTTACTTTACAGAGTAAAGAAAGAACAGTTGACAAATTTATATTTTTGCCTATTATGAGATTTTTTTCGAATTGGTGTAATTTATCAAATAAAGAGAAAATAGAAGTTCATCATTATATAATTCGTGATTTAATTTATTTGGATGACAATTATTTCTTTTTAATAAATTATTTTAAAAATCATAATGATAAATTTATTATAAATATTGTGAAAAATCATTATGAGATGGAAAATGGGAACAATATTATGATTCATTTGATAAGGAGTGCTAATTTTAAAAATTGTTATTGTTCTTTGAGAAATTTTAAAAGATTGATAAATTACTTATTTTTACAAATCTGGGATAATAAATTTATGGAAATAATGTTAAAGAAAAATAAAAATGGAAAAAGAGCAATAAATCTTTTAGTATATTTGAAGGAATACTTCTATGAATTTATTTTGAATAGAATATTTTTAGTTTCTACACACAAAGAATTTATGGAAAAATATTTTACTTGTTTGACAAAATATATAAATCATTCATTTCAATTGGAATATATTTTAGGTAGTGTAGATATTAGTTTCCCAGAGAAATATGATAATCTTTATGAAAAAATAGTAAAGAATAAAACGATTGCATTTTATGAAAAATATTTAATTATAAATTTATTGAGACAATATAATTTAGTTAGTATTGAAAATGATAAAGATAAATTAGGAAGAAAAATGTGGGAAGAATTGCATAAATAAGTTATATATTCGAGTTTTAAATATATGCTCATGTAATGAATTATTCACTCATTGATAATAATCAATCAGATAATAGGGATATGAATTCAGGACCTTTGCCATCCAATTTTGGGGGATCTTTTGGTGGATTAAGTTATTCAGATACATCTACTTATGGTAGAAATATCTTACCGCCTCTTAGAACAATAGAAAATAATGATAGAACTTTTACAAATAATAGATTTAATGAAACAGCTGAGATTTATAGAAATTTTGGGTTTCATCAAATAGGGGGTGGACCATCTATGGAAAATATGCAAGCTATGAGTGCAAGCTCTTTGAGCGGGTCCATGACAAACCCTATGGCAAGCTCTCATGGCGGGTCCATGAGTGGGTCCATGGCAAGCTCTTATGGCGGGTCCATGACAAACCCTATGGGCGGGTCCATGAGTGGATCTATGGCAAGCTCTTTGAGTGGATCTATGGCAAGCTCCTTGGGTGGGTCTAATGGTGGGTCTATGGCAAGTTCTCTTGGTGGGTCTATGACAAACTCTATGAATAATTCTTACCAAGGAGCATCAATTAATAATAGACAACCATTTGATGAATCATTATCAAATGCTAGTCAAAGTTTTAAACAAACGAGAGAAAGGAGAGATGAAAAATATCATGATGAACAAAGAAATATGGATAGAATTTTTATGTCAATGAGAAATTATGATCAAGAAGTTCAAGATAGAATTAATGGATTTAATATTGTAGCTAGGGATACTCGCTTTGATGCCTCGAGAAAAGACAATGATTCGGCTTTAGAAATGAGATCAAATAGATATTTAGGAACTCCAGGAAATAATATAATATAAAATACAGATATGAAAAAAAATCAACTATTTCGTAAACTTCCTCCAATTGATTTATTTGAAAGATTTGTAAAAATATTTGGATTAATTGATATAAATGATTGTAGAAAATTCACGAAAGATACATTAATTATCAATAATACTTTAGAAAAATTTGAGGGCTTTAAAGAAGAGTTAGAAGAATATTATATTCCCTGCAAAGTAGATAAATATTTGGTGGATATGAATGAAAAAAAACTCATTACAGTTTTAAGACAAATTGCTAAAGTTTTTGATTATAATGTAATAAGTAATGAGAAGTACCTTAATTCACATAAGGTTTTGCAATACACTTTAGAAAAAAGTGGTAGTAATGATGATTATGTAAATTATAATTTAAAAATAATAGAGTTTTAGTTTTTTTCTCATATGAAAATAATAGATGAACAATTCGAGTATTACATACCATTCTCATCATTATTTTATTGGAAAACGTTTAAAAAAATCTGATGCCCTAAAAATAAGAGATGTACAGCAAGAGATTATGAATAGAAATGAATTCTTGCAACCAATTGATAGAATCAATAATATTTATAGTCCTTATATTTATTTAGGATATTTCAATGAAAATATTGAAGGGAAATTGAAACAATTGCTTATGCCAGAGTTAAGTGCCATCTCTCAAAAATTTGCACCAATGCGTTGCCCATTGAAAGAATATTCTTTGACTGGTCAATCAAAAAATTATAAATATTTGGGTTTGACTTATGATTCACCAAATAATTATTTAGAAGGAATTATTATTCCATATTTGAAATCTTATTTAGATGAATATTCAGGATTAAATCTTATCTATGAGAATGTTCCAATGATTCCTCTTTTTAGATTAAGAAAGAAAGGTATTGAAGATTTTGTCAAATCAAATCCCCACACAAAGAATAGTGGTAAAACAGTTTTCACTGATATTAAGATGCCATCAGTGAGCTATAATGGTAAGACTAAAACAAAATATATTGAATTGGATTCAATTGATTTATTAAGAGCAACTCCATTGAAAATTAAGAAGGGTAAGAAATCGTTCAATGAACAATTGCATATTGATTCAGTTTTGAGTATTCCTTTCTATGGAACATTGAACTAATTGATATTTTTAAGGATTAAATTATTGGGAATTTGAATATTAGTAGATGATCCATTTCCTGAGTTAATCTTCATTCCACCAAATCCAAGGTATCCTTGTCTTGATTGGATCCAAGTGAGATAGGTATTATAATAAAGTAATTGCCTCTCTCTAGGATAAAATTTTTCTATAAATTCTTTTGGTAATCCTGGGTCCAATCCATTTAAAAGTTTATTTGAAATGGAAAATATTTGCGTTAATAATTGATAACTAAGGAAAATAATTTCATAGAAATTTACTTGTGTTAATAATGGAGAATCAACTTGGATTGTTCCATTAAGTAATCCTAAAATGTAATTTGGATTAAAAGGTGTTTTTCTTCTACCTGCTATATTGGATCCAGTATCAAAGAAATTTGCAAAATAATTAACACTTAAACTATAAAGAATTGTTTGATCAATTTGTTGAAGAACTTTTGTTCTTGAAGAAATATATCTTTTTCCATATTCTACAGGATCTGTATCTCTATATGCCCAATCCTCACGTGTGAATGTTGATTCCCAAGGAACTAGTTGATTATTGCAAGTTGTTAAAGATTTATTATAATAAATATAGCTTTTTTCGATATTTAAAATGAAAGCAAACCATCGATTCCTGATACTATCCTTATAATCTTTATCTTCTTGTGTATCACTTATTATTGGAAGTAATTTTATATATAGAACTTCAGTTGCCCAAAATTGAATAGCAGCAGTAAAACTAATTGGATCTCTTAATTGAGAGCGAAGACAACAACCATATGTTGTATCTGATATTAATGTAGGATAATATTCAGGATAAGTTGGAGCATTTGGATCCACATATCGAAAATAATCAGGTGAATATCTTGAATAATCATAATTCTCAGGAAAAATATAATCGATTGTAAAGTTGGTAGCTGTTGTTGAGATAAAACAAGGTGAGGATGGAACACATTCTACTGGGTTAGGTTCTTTTATTTGTTTTTTTCTATTTCTATTGACATTTCTATTTACTCTTCTCATTATAATCTATCATTCGAAATTAAATGTTCCAGGTCGTCCAAATGGTGGATAAGAATTTCCACTATAACAACAATAGCTTAAACCTTGTGCAGTCATTGTTTGTCTAAAATAATTCTTAATATTTTCATTAACGCAATATAATACTGCGAAGATGAAATCACTTGAAGAAAGTGCATTGGGATTAGTGAACATCAAATAATTTAAATTCCACATATCTCTCTTCTCAATATTCCTCACATTTCCTACACTTTCCCAAATTACTTGATAACAGCAGTACGTAATATTTAATTGTCTATAGTTCATGCAATAGTAAGTTTGATTGCAAAATTGTTTCAATCGATCAACTAAACTAAGATTAGCAGGATCGTCCAAATAAGCTGCTATCTCTGCTCTTGATTTTCCTTCTAGTACTTTTGGTAATAATTGATTTGCTAAATCTATAGTTTGTTGATTCCAATATTGTTGAGGTCTATTAACAGGCTCCATTAATATATATAATATTTATTCGTAAATAATATTATTTTATATAGTTGTAAAAAAATTATAAAGTGATTTGTTTGTTATATTGATCAACAATTTCTTGCATAGGACCGTTGATAACATAATTTTTATTATACCATAATAATATAAGGGTTTGTCCTGGAATGACCGCATTATATTGGATTTCCTCTGGAAACCATACTGGAGTATTCAAATTGTAACAGTAATATCTTCCAGTAGTTCTATAGTTTAATGCCTTCTCTAAACCTTCAAATAATCCTTCATAAAAATTTCTTCCTTTTCTCGTTATAATAAATTGTCTATCTACTTCATCTACTAAATAGAATCTTCCTTCAAACTCTAGAGGCTTGGAATAATCATAAGTATAAGGATCTTTAATCCAAGATGAGAAAAAAGTGAGGGCTATTATTTCATTCTGCTCATAAAGCTTTGGATATAATCCAGGTGCCTGGGGAATATATTTGTAGCAATAAGTTTTTCCAGCAGCCCATAATTGTTGTGCTTTATCGGTAGCTACGTAAAGATCTGTTAAGTAAGGTTCGTCAACAAAAGCTCGCATAATAAATTTATCGAGTGGTGTTAAAGTTTTGAGATTGAGATTAAAAAAAGTAATACTATTATAAGACATTTATATTATAATAGATTTATTTCTCGGCAGGAAGACCACATCTATTTAAAAGACAAGGCTTACCTTTGGGACTGGTGTTATTTGCGAAAGCATCACTGTAAGTAAAAGTGAGCTCCCTTAATTCTCTACCGTTATATTTAATAGGGTAAAGTTGGCATCCTGCTAAATCATAAGGAAAATTAACAATATAGCAATAGTCTTTACCCTGTGTCAAATAGTTAAAACAGCGCTCAGATGCTCCATAAAGATTTTGGATTTGCTCATTCATCATATAAAGGAGTAAAACCTGGATATCTAAATTATCCAAAATAATCTCTCTATACTGCTTAATATAAGGATCAAAATAAAGAAGTTTGCGATTATCAATGAGATCCTTTGCGAAAGCGGGGTCAGTTCTCATCTTTTGACTAGTGATCCAAAATGTATAAAGAGTTGTTGCTTGGTAAACACGGGAATCAGGAAGACCTTCACAATAAGTGCAGGCTTGGCACGGGTCGGGTAAATATTTAAAAATATTAAAGTACATATAACAGTATTTCTTCCCTAATTGGCGCTGCTCAGTACCGGATAAAAGGAATGCTTGAGTTAATGCCTGGATTTGTTTTTGATTGCAAAGTAAGAATCTTACGAAAGTATCTGTTTTTCTAGTTTCTGGATTAGCATCTATTGCTGCTTGATTATAATATTTATATCCACATACACTCATAATATAAATTATATAGATAATTTTTTTATAATCTCTAAATAAAAGAAAAACTATTCAACAATAAAAGTTTGAATTTGTTCCTCAATATTTGGAATTGATTTTTTGAAAATCAAAAGATAATTTTCCTCAAAAGTTCTTGGCAAAATATTACCTACAACTTGTCTAATTTCTTTTCTTGACAATAATTCTAATGAATCCTTCTTGTAAAATTTTACATAATTGAGTGGATTTTTGGTTCCAGCACTAAAACTTAATTTTCTCAAACAATATTGATAATCTTTTGGATCATTGTCCTCTGTTTTTTCACTCAACCATTCTTCCATAACTTCATCTGGTTTATCCCCTGCTTTGAGTAAGATTGCATCCATGATTGGAGTTAAATTTCTAATTCGTAAGTTTGTTATTATCTTTCTAGCTTTGATCACTGGCTCACTGTCATCAATAAGAAATGGAAAATCTAAGATTGAATCAGTTAATTTCAGGAAATTGGATAGATCATCATTTTCAAATGGTTCTTTGAAGGGCTTCAAAAAGAAGTCCAATTGTTCAAAGAAAAACTCCATCATCATGTCCACTCTTTTTACAGTTGGATGATTATAGACTTGTTTGTGTAACCTATATCTTGTATCGAATAATTCAAATATATTGAAAATTACTTTGTTACAATAGCAAATCTCTTTATTAATAACTTTGACATAAGGAAAAATTCTCTTATGATCAAAACCATAATGAATTCCCAATGCTTTAGTATCTCTCGCAATATAATCGAATTTATCTACATCAATTCCATTTTTACCATTCGAAACAATTTGATAAAGAAAATTCTTCTTATCTTCTTCACTCGTTGGATGGATCATTTTTTGAATTTGTAAAATATTATCTGGTGATATTCCTAAGTTATATATTCTATTTATTCTCGCTAATATTTCACAAGATCTGTGCTCGTGATGTCTAAAAGGGTGTTCTTCTGGGATCCTCTTTTTTAGATAAACATCATCATAGATATGGCTAAATGGTCCATGACCTAAATCATGAGCCAATCCAGCGATTTCCACATTTAGCTTTTGTTCTTGTGTAATATTTAATTCAGGTTGGTTCGTCGCAATTTCATTAATAAGAGATCTAGCTAAATGAGCAGTCCCAATCGAATGCTCAAAACGATTATGGCTAGCACTTGGAAAGACATAATAGGCACTTCCTAGTTGTTTAATGTTTCTTAATCTTTGAAACTCAGGTGTATCTATGATTTTCACTGCTATGAGTGAAAGTTCAATTGGACCATGAATATCATCTTGGAAAACTTTGGTCATTTATCGTTTTTAGGGTTTTGGTAGAAAATAAATCATTTTTTTTGTAAAAATAATTTGTGAGATGGGGATTATATTTTTTTATTATATAATTTATGATTGAAGAGAAAGAGAAAGAGAAATTAATCAAAAAAATAGATAGAGAATTTCAGCCATATTTTAGTCTAATTCATCCATCTAATGCGAAAAAAAGTAGTGAATTGAAGGAAAAAATTAAGTTACTCGTGATAAAAGCACAAAATAAAGATGAATTGGATGCTTTAATGAGCACATTGGATAAATTTAAATTGATAGCTTTGAACTTCGAATATAACAAGCCATTGAATAAAATCAATAACAGGAATGCCTTAAATATAATATCACAATCTCTAAATCAAAATGTAAATTTAGGTGTTATAAATTGGGAAAGGTTGGAGAGAAAAAAATTGAACAAAGAAATGAAAAAAGAGTTAGCATTGAGTAAAAAATATGGATTCAAGCCAGTTTTTGAAGATAATCACCAGCCTGTTTTAGATAGTATATTGGAAATATACCAAATGAGATTAAACCAAAAGAAATTAGTTACTAGTGATTTTAATAGTAAAAGCGAGGTTCCTCAAATACAAGAAATGATAGATAAATACAAAGATTATTTTGCAGCTAGAGATATCAAGAGAACACCTGGAAAATATTCATTGTTTTTTGATAAAGATGATGTATATTATGAAATGGATAAATTGATATCAGTAGTAAAATATTACGGTGAGATGGAATTATTATATTATGGTCAATTTTGGGACTACTTCTATGTCATATGCTATGTGATTGGAAATGGTAATTTTGAGAATTCCTATTATATTTTCAAGGAATTATTCCCATTTTATACTTTCATTAATGATGGACGTTTTTGGAACACTATTAATTTTTTGACTTTCTATGTTGATAAAATAGATGTCAAATATAAGCAAGTTGCTAATCAATTTCTACTGGGTAATTTACACAATCCTTTGCCTATGAATATCTTAGCAAATAATTTAATAAATGTTTATTTGGAGAAGAGAGGAGCAAAGGGTAAGATTATCGAGAAGAATAGATTAATAGAAAGATTAAAGAATGTATTCTATTTTTCTGATTACACTAATGTTGAAGTAAGAAATTATATTGATAAATATGGTATGCTTTTTTTGAATGTTTCATTATTTTTACCATACATTTTATACTTTAATGAATTGATTGGAAAAAAAATTTTGAAAGAGAAAAAGAAGGTATTCCCAAATAAATTTTATAAGGCAACAAATATAGAGGATATGAAAATTGTTAGAGCTCCTTATTTTATTTTTGAATATTTGGTTGAGTTGGATGAAAAATATTTGATTGGTTCTTATAGGTCTATTATTAATAAATATATAGATGCCTTTAAAGAAAATACATTGAGATTGGAAAAAACTTATAATAATAGTAACAAAAATTACAAGAATAGAGATTTGGATGATAAAATAATTGGAACTTTTACAAGAGAAGTTGAATTAGAGAAAGGCGATGTTGTTGTGATTGGAAATGTTGGTGAAGAAAAATTGGAAAGTTTTAGTAGTAATTTTGGTTCTGTTAATTTTATTCCAAGATTTATAGAAGGAGGACTTGTAATTGATTACATTCGATCTTTGTTTATGAGGGGAATCATTGGAGAAAAAATGAGTAAAATAAAAGAAGATATTAATAAAGATATTATAAAATCAAAAATTAATGATACAACTCACGGTAGAGTATATAAATTTTTTTACAATTTTTTTAGAGGATTTACGAAATCAAAAGTTATTGAAATAAAAAATAAGATTTATGATATAATTTACAAACATAATTATCTTGAACCAGTCACTTCCTATTCTCAAAATTTCTATAGATTTTTTCTTATGTCATTTTTGTTCGTAAAAAATAATGATCAAGGAATAGAAACTGGTTTGAAAATATTTGATCAAACTTATCCATTTATAGCTTTCTTCAATGAATCAATTATATATGATAATATTTCACTTCTAAAATTTTTATCGAAAAATAATAACTCCTACTATCAAGATTACTTTTTTATAATGCCACCAGATAATCCACTTAGCATTAAAATAATTCAAAATAATTTAATATATCAATACGAAGATCCAAAATTTATAAAGGATAAATTAAAAATATTATATATGTATTGTGATTTGTCTGATCCGAAGGTAAAAGAATATTTTGAAAAATATGGGCTAGTATTTTTAAATTTTGCTATTTATTTACCGGAGCTTACATTCACAAGATTTATGCTTAGAAAAGCTTTTGATATCCAGGGAGTTAACTTAGGAAGTGCAATAATAAATTTTTATTTAGATTTGGACAAAGATGAAATTGAATTCGTTTTACAGGAGACAATTGATATTTATTTGAAAGATTATCACAATTTTGTTATGAATCAAAATTATTATAGTGAGGGAGATATCAAGAAGACTATTGAAATAAGAAATGCGAATAATAAATATAGTAGTAATCAAAAAGAAGTTATTAATCAATTGAAGAATTCATTAAGAGCTCCAGGAAGTAGTGAAAATATGGAGAAAATTTATGAGTCTATTAATAATTCAAAGAGGGCAAATATAAACATTGGAGAAATAAATAGAGAGATTCAAAAAATATTAAGTGATCCAGTAGTTTATTGAAAATAAATAAAATATTATATTTTAGAAAATGGTTGATATTCATTCTATACCGAATATTGGTAAAAATCCACTTCAATATGTTTTTGAAGATTTGAAAACACTAGATAACGATAATAATTTATGGTTAGAATTTGGAGTTTACAAAGGCATAACAATAAATTTCTTTAGTAAATTTACAAATAATAAGGTTTATGGTTTTGATAGTTTTGAGGGATTGCCAGAAGATTGGAGACCCAATTTTCCAAGAAAAAGATTTCATATGCATGGGAAGCTTCCAGAAGTAAATAAAAATGTTGAATTAGTTATAGGTCTTTTTCAAAATACTTTAAAACCGTTTCTAAAAAAAATAAACGGTAAAAAAATATCTTTTCTTCATATCGATTGTGATATTTATTCATCAACCAAATACATACTCGATAATATTTATGAACATCTCGATAAAAAATGTATAATTGTTTTTGATGATTTTGTAAATTATAGAGGATATGAAGAAGGAGAATTAAAGGCCTTTATTGAATTTGTTAAAAAAAATAATGTAAAATATAAATGGATTGGTATGAATGGAACAATATTAGATGAAATACCAGAAAGAGAAAACAGTTATTATCAAAAAGTTGCTCTACAATTAGATATGTAATTAGAGTCGATTTGTTGGTTTTACATATTCCGTTTCCAAGAATTGGAATATTGATTCTTCATTTGGGAAATCCTTTTCAACATATTTTCCATTTTTTCTTAATCCATATTCATTCAATGTGTATCCCTTATCTTTTGCAATTTGTCTAATTTTTCTAGAGAAATTCTCGCCAGATCCAAAATACAGTGTGAAAAATGATTTTAATTTTTTAGGGGCGAATCTAAAATCAACGTGGACAGCATATTTGTAGCCAGGGAATTTAACTAACGCAGTTATCATATTTTTTCCAATCTCCAATACTTTAATAATTTTCAAGTTTTTAAGAACATCTTCTTGGTTTCCCTCTACTATTACTAAATCTATATCTTTCCCATCTTTTTTTCCCAATCTATACCCTCCCATTAATAAAACTTCTCCTTTTACGTTCTTTTGAATATAATTTACCATTTTCAAAGCATCCTTTAATGGAATACGAGTATTTAAGTCAACAAAATATTTTAATCCAATTTGTTGATTATCCGTTAATTGGATTCTCCCTTTTTTAAATGCATTTTCCAACTCAGGAACTGAATAGATATTTTCTTGTATAAATTTTTTAGCAATTTTAGGTCCAATACCATAGACTTTTTGGAGTTCAACTAGTGCAACCAAATCTTTATCCTTTTTCATATCTTCCAAAACTTGTATTCTTTTTGTTTTTTGGAATTCTTCTATTTTACTAAGTATTCCTGCTCCAACTCCCTCAATGTTTTTTACTTTATTAATATTAATTTTATTCATTTGTGATAATTTATTGACAAGATTTTTATAAGCTTGAAATTGATGAATATTTCCCAATGCTTTATGAAAATTCATTAATTGGCGAAATGCATCTATTAATTCTTCTTGATTACTTCCTCCTTTCTGAGAAAGTAGTGATCTACAAAGTTTTATTTGTCTAGGGAAATTAGTAAAAGTTTCTAAAATACAAGGAACATTCTTACTTGATGCCCATGTTAAAATTTCTTTTAGAGCTTCCAATGATCCACCTTTTTTAGGATCAAATAGATATCCTTTTCCAATGTCTTCGTGCAAATCATTCTTTTCATTAAATTTTGTTTTACTATCATTCAAATGAATAACTTTAATTTTATTCTTTCCAATCGTTTTTTCGAATTCATTTACATAATCAAACCAGCCTCCAGGTTTATGGATTGGATAACCACTAACAAATATATGACAAGTATCTATACAAAAATTTATTCTCTTTTGATATTTCTTTGGAATCATTTTATAAATTTCATTCATTTGAGGAATTGTTTTTCCCAATAAGTTTCCCTCTCCAGAAGATGTTTCCAAGATTGGATTCGAATTTTTGTCTGCGTGTTTCAAAACAGATACTAAGGATTTAACCATATTTTTAGAAGCTTCTTTTGGATCCAATCCATTGGAAGCAGTTCCAAAATGAACAACTACTCCATCCATTCCCAATTTTACACTAATATCCAATTCTTGGGATAATCGAATAAGAAATATTTTATTTTTGGGAATCAAAGGTTTTGCAAGATTTAATAAGTATTTTGCGTGAATAAATACAGGAAACTTGATAAAATTTTTAATGGATTCCAATTTATTGGGAGGATTGGAAAAAATTGTACCTAAATTCAATGATTGTGGTGGACCAGTAAATATCTGCATTGCATTTCCATCCATTTTTTCAACTTCTTTGATTGCTTCAATTATTCCATTTCCTATACTATAATGCGGTCCAATGAATAGCATTATATTATATGAGATTAAATTCTATCGTGTTCCTCAATTTTTTTACTTATTAAAGAAGATTCTTTATCAATATTAGCCATTATAAATTCTTTAAGGATAATTGTAATTACAATTAAAACAAGAGTTTTCATATTTGTTATGTGTAATAGACGAACAACTAAACCTCCTAAGATTATTGTTAATGAAATATTTAATAATTGACCTGTTAATAATCTAATTTTATAAAGAAGGTAAACATTTCTTTGTCTGGATTGGATGAAATAATACAAATAGATGACAGATAAGACAACACTATAAATTATTACAATAGATGCAACGGAGTATGCAATATATTCTGTAATTGCAAATAAATTTCTTAGTGATTTTGGCATATCATCTTTATGATAAATGAATTTTTCTATTGTATTTTTCATTTTGGAGAATTTATCCATATATTTTATTGATATAATAATTTTCAATGAGGTTTTTCATCTCCAGTTTTAATTCTAGTAACACATCCATTATAATCTTTTTCGTAATAGTAAACTTTTATTTTTTTTCCAATATATTTCTCCCCATTTTTGAAAAGTGATTTTTTAAGTTCTCTAGTACCCATTGGTCTAACTCTAAAAGATTTCAAAGGATTTTTAAGACATTGGACTTCCCATATTACAGTTCCAATCTCACTTCCTGTTCCTTCATGAAAATTTTTGATAATGAAATCATCGGAGAAATATAATTTTATTTTTTGTAAATCTTGAGATTGCTTACCCATTCTATATTTTCCCTTACTATTTCTTATAATTGCCCCCTCAAATCCTTGATTTATTAATTCATTAAATATTTTATCTATTTCATCTTTTGATTTTACAACAATAGTTGGAACAATTTTAATATTTTTGCTAGTTAATTTATTGGCTAGTTTCCATCTATTTTCAAAAATTTCATCCAAATTATTTCTTGAAATAACATCAAAAATATTGTAAGTTATTGTTTTTATTTTTTTATTATTATTTTTATTCAAATAAATTTTTTTTAGAACACCGCGTAAATCTTTTTGCTCATAAGTTGGATTAATTAATAATTCTCCATCTAAAACCAAATCAGGATACTTTTTAAAAATGTTTTCTAACTCAGGGATTAAATGATTTATATTTTCGATTGGCTTAGATTGCCTAGACAATGTTTTAAGTTCACCTTTATCTAAGAATGCAAACATTCTAACCCCATCCAATTTAGGTTGGAGAAACGCTGGAAAATTTATAGCATTGGAAAACTTTTCGTAATCTGTTGGTTTCATTGGATGAAATGCAGGTAAATCATTAGTTACTTTATTGGAATATTTATCCGTTGTTATTTTATTATTCCAACGTGTTCTTGCTAATTGGATAGCTCTTTCAAGTGCCGTTTTTTTTCCAACTGATTTTTCCACGATTTGAGGGAGAGTTTTAGTAATTTTTCCATTGATGAAGCCATTCTCCGTGTAAATTCCAACTTTATCTTTATCTATTTGTTTCACATAAATTTTCCAAAATTTTATTTTGTTATCTAATTTTTTATATAATACTGGGAATTCCATATTATATATAAGAAAATTTAACTATATTGTGTAAACATCATTTCCTCTTGGTAAGGATACATCTCTTCTTGGTATCTTTGTTCCTCTTCTTGGTATCTTTGCTCCTCTTCTTGGTATCTTTGCTCCTCTTCTTAGTATCTTTGCTCCTCTTCTTGGTATCTTTGTTCCTCTTCTTGATATTTTTGTTCTTCTTCTTGTTGATATTCTTCTTGTGGATATCTATAGTATTCTTCTTGAGGTGCCATAGATCTAACGGAATCTAATAAATCATCGGCAATTGGAACTAAATTTTTGTATAGTTGTTTAACTAAACTACTCCTATTATTTCCTCTTCCTAAATTAAAATTAAATGGGAAATCATCATACTCTTCTGATTCATCTTCAATGTCTTGATCTGGAGAAGTATTCATCATTTGTCTATTAAAAATTGTTTGTCTATTGTAATTTATTTGGTCATTCACATTTTGCTTTGGTTCTGGTTTCTTTGAATTTTCTAAATCGCGAAGTATTTTATCAATAGCATCTTTCTTTTCTCTATCAGCATCCATTCTCGCTCTCATTAACTCATTCTTCAATCTTTTTTCTCTATCTATTAAATCTCTTTTTGTTTTTTCAATCTCATTGGATCTTTCCTGGAAGCGACGTCTTTCTTGAGCCATTCTTTCATCGAATAATTTCTTTTCTTGCTCCTTAATTTTACTCTCAACCAAATAGATTTCTCTATTCCTACTATTTTGATAATCTTGGAGACGCTGCTCGTAAGTTTTCTTATTATCTTCATTCAACTTTTGAGCTGCTTTCATCCTCTCTTGGTTCTTCTTATCCTGGGTCTCATATTTATTGATTATTTGTTGTTCTTTGGTCTTGTAATCATTAATCGTTTTCTTGTACGTGGCATCTCTCTTTTTAATGATGTCTTCATACTCCTTCTTCATTTTATCAATATCACTTAACTTGGTCTTATATTTGGTTTCATATTCACCAATTAACTTCTTAACTACAGGATCGTTTCTGTAGTCACATTTAGCTGGAGAAGGTGATGGGCAAGCACGAGCAGGTGCAGGCGCTGGGCAAGCAGGGCAAGGAGGAGGAGCTGGAGGGAACTGTGGGCATTTGGGACAATTCTTTGTTGAGCATTCCTCACAAGGTGGACACTTAGATGGGAAGTCTGGACATTTGGGACAAGTTGGGCATGTTGGACATTCGACTTTTGGTGGGCAAGCAGGGATCTCTGTTTTTCTTACATAATCTCTAAGGTCTGGGCAAGTTTGACAAGCGGGAACCTCCGTTTTCTTAATGTATTCATTGAGGTCAGGTGATTGAGGGCAAGGAGGAATTTCACTCTTCTTTATGTATTCACGCATATCAGGTACAGGAGGGATAGATGATTTTAGTGCATAGTTGCTCATATCTGGGCAAGGTGGAACACTCGATTTTAGGACGTATTTGTCTATATTGCTGCAAGAAGTTGCGTCACATTTACTACATTCTGATTTTCCTTGAACCGTTGGGTAAACATTAAAATCATTTTTGATATAGGTATTTTTGTCTTCTAAACAATCTTTTCCTTCACATCTCAAGTATTTGGGAACTTTACCATCACACGATTCTTGAGTGGGTTTCCCTTGAGAGTAATTTTTCCAGTCATAAAAAGTGCTACCGCCTTGAGCTACATCACGGGTACTACTATCTGCAAAATTTTCGCGAATTTGTGTTCCTTCTAATTGTTTAACTTGTTCATTGAAAGAATGTTTAGCCATTGGAAGCCCATATATAATCAAAAGCACAAATATAATGAAAACAAAAAATATAATTAAATAATCCATTTCAATTAATATATTAATATAAATTATTTTTGACAAATAATTTATAAATTAGATGGATTTGACAACAACATCACCATTAGACCGAGTTCTTCCCTTGTAATTATAAGTTTTGTTAGTTTCTTTATTTATCATTGAAAATTGGATTTTATTTACTTTATATTTCGAATTTATATATTGAAATGCTTTCAGCGCGGCTTCTTTTGGTTTATCTCCTCTAAATGATTTTTTAGCGTAGTTTTTATTATGGAAATAGAATTTATTCTCTCTTTTACCAGCACTTTGACTTGGTTCGCCTAATTTTGCTATAGCTTTATTTATTAATTGGTCATACTCTGTTTTTAATTTTTCTAACTTACTGGTTTCATTTGATTTGAGTATATCTTCGATCTTATTCAATATGTTTTTTTTATCAGCATTATTCCTTATCGTATTTCCAATTTTTTTTTGTAGTTCTTGCATCTTTGTATAAACGGGTAATATTACATTACTATTTTTACTTTGTAAATCAGCTAAATTATTTGGAAGTTTGTAATCATTTTTACTTATTTTTGGCTGGGTTTTTGTAGAAGTATTTTTTTTAGGTTGGGATTTAGCTGTTTCGATTTTTGCTTCAGTATCATCACTAATTTCTCTCCATTCATCTTGAATTTGATCTACTTTTTTGAAAACTTCATCTATCAAGTCTTTTAATTTCTTTTTATTTTCATTTGAATAATCATTTGAATCAAGTATTGCTATTAAACGTTCATAATATTTCTTTAATTCACTTGTTGGAACAATATAGTTGAAATAATAATTATTTATCAAGTTATTTATAAAATGAACAAAATTAGCTTCTTTTGAATTGGCATTACCTCCACTATATTGTACAAAATTTTTAATAAATTCATCAACATAAGTTTTGTAATTAGTAATATATTTTCCTAAGAAATCAAATATTTCAAAATATTCCAAACTATAATTACTCAAAAATTTATATTTGAACTCTGCTGCATACTTTTTAATATTATCTTCTGTGTAATCATTTAATAAAGGGTCATTAATGAAATAGTCATTTGCAATTCGATCACTGAATGTTTTCTCTCCTCTTCTATCTGGATCGTCTTTTGATGGATCTAAAATTAAATTAAGAAATTTCATAGGATAAAATAAATTCCAAAGATTGTAACAATAAATTGGAGTTTTTTTATTCTCAAATAAATTTGGATGGTTTGCATCATCTGCAAATACTGAAGGATAAATCCAAGATAAATTTTTCTTTTCATTTTTGTTACTATTTGATAATTCTAAAAATTTTTTGATATACTCTACTTCTGTTTTTACTTTATCATTATTCCTTTTTAGTTCATCTTTTTGTGCATCTAAAACTATTTTTTTTTCATCATTTTCTGGTTCCAAAACTAAATCAACGTAGTCTCCAGCAATTTGATTAAAGTTTACTTTTTTATTTGCATTTGTGTTAGATGAGGCTGGTTTCGATTCAACTGTTGCTGTTGCTGTTGCTGTAGTTGTTGCTGTTGTAGAAGCTGTCTCTTTTTTTTCTCTTTGAAATTTATTAGCTTCAGATTCATTATTAGGACCACCTATATTTTTTGAATGATAATTATTTATATATCTAATCAAAAAATTAGTTTGATTAATTTTTTTTTGTCCTGTCATTTTTTTAATATTTTCTATTTCTTTAGTTATTTTTTTTTTGAAATTAGTATCTGGAAGATTTGGTAAAGCTTTTTCTATTTTATTTATAATTAGGTCAACTTTTGATTCATTTTTAGATATCTCTTTTAAATCTGCTGAAATATTTTTGTAAGTGTTTGAACTAAATTTTTTTTGGTTATTTGCAACACTTAGTGTTATATTTGGGTTAGTATTTTTTGGCTGGGTGAGTTTACTTGAATTATTTTTAATGGGATTTGTAGATGCTATTATAGGATTTGCGGCTGCCACTATTTTCTTTTGACTATTTCTAATAATTTTTTCAACATCTATTTTATCTACAATATTTGCAATTTCATCTAATTTTCTATTTTTGTTATCATTTGTTATTTCATCAATCTTTACAAAAATGTCTTTATGAATTGGTCCTACATTTGGTAATATAATTAATTTTTTCTTTAGAGTATCTTTTACAGTAGCAATATTATCATTTCCTTTTAATTTATTTATGATATTTTTGAATTCTATTTTTCTATCATCTATTCTTTGTCTTTTAAAATAATCATCTATAAATTGATTAATTTTTGTGTCATTGCTTTTATTTTTAGCACCCTTTTTAATTAAATATAATGATTGTTTAAAATAGTTTAGATCATATGAAGGAACACCTGCAAAATCCATTCCCTTTATTTCAACATTAGATTTTCCAGCAATTGATTTCTTTATATTATTTGCAAATTGAGTTGCTGTTTTATTCGCATTATCTTGCTGGCTACTATTTTCTTTTGATTCTCCTTGTATTTTTTCAGGATTTTTAAATTTTACTATTTGAAAAACTATGTTAGTTTTTTCTTTATTACTAGTCGCAGGTTTCATAATCCCTGGGCTAATATTTTTTTCAATAAAATTATAAATATCCTCAATTATTTTATTTTTGTCAGGATCATTGGTGAATATTTTACTTATTGTTTCTGTTGGAAATTCCTTATAAATAGCTTTTTTTAATCGAAGCATTTCATTATTTATTCCTGTATTTACAGCTCGTGTTTCTTTTAGGTAATCTTTTAGAGCATAATCTACAAGATTTTTTCTATTTTCCTCTGTTGAATTTTTATTAAATTTCAAATATAAATCCTTAATTTTGTTAAAGTATGGAGTATCTGGTAAGTCTCTAAAAATATTATTTATATATGAACTCATATTTTGAGGTTTATTTTTATGAAGATTTATAGTCTGTTGAAAATTTTTCTTTTTTTCCTCATCGTTCGTTAATGATTTAAATTTAATAGAACTGTTCTTGACTGTGGATTCCAATTTTTTTTCTAAAGTTACTGGAACTTTTGAAGCTTGAATTATTTTAGCTTGTCTTTTAAGTTCTTCTTCTTCTCTACGTCTTTCTTCCCCTAATTTTAAGCTTTTATCTGTATTCAATCTTCCCTTTATAGCTTGTTTTATTTTTTCAGCTGCTAGTCTTTTCTTTTCTTCATTATTATTAACTGGCACTGATGAAGGTACTGGAGCGACTACTTCATTTATTTGTACAGACTTATTTTCACCTTGGATTCCTCTAGAATTCACAACTCCAAAGATAGATTTATTTACATTACTGGTAGGACTAACACCCCTTTCACCAGGAACCGGTGGGGGTGCTCTTGATGGTGGTGATGCCATTTCTTTTTTAGGTTGTGCTCCTGGTATAAATGACATAACTTTTTTCTTCATTTCTGAAAATAAACTACGAGGTTGGTTTGTTGGTGGAGTTGTCGTAGCTGCGATAGAACCTAACTCAGTTGGTGCTAAATTCGCATATTTTGTAAATTCTTTGATTAGATATCCCTGTATTTCTAATTGATGTCTTATTATTTCCAATTGATTGAGTAAATCGTCATAATCATTCTTTGAAACAGTTTCTTTAATCATTTCCTTAGTTGAGCAATCAACACCAAATAATTGTTGAATGAGCCTCGATTGATTATCAGGATATAGTTGTAAAACAAGCATGCAAGTCGTTGGATAAAAAGTATCAAGAGAACTATTCCCAATCGATTTCAAATATGTTGCCTGAATTTTATTTTGAGATTGTGGTGCTATCATGAAATTCGCACCATTTCCTTTCATAAATTTCAATAAATTATATCTAATATCCCAATTAATATTTTTATTCAATAGCAAAAAGTAGAGCGGTGAATAACCATAGAAATTTGTAATGTTAATATCTTTAAAATAATTGACCTCTTTATTATATTTCAAAACAATATATAAGACATCAAGAATTGTGTTACCATTCTTAGAATTGATACAAAAATATGAGATTGGATTCATAAAATAGTTACTTCCCTTGTTATTTGCTGCTTCAGCTAATATGTAATTCTTACTTAGATCAATACCGCCATTTGCAGCAAAGATTGTTAAGATTCCTCCAAATGTTTCAACTGGTATTATCATTTGCTGTACTTTAACTTGTGTGAAATAAACCTGAGTATCAATAAGGAAAAAAGCTTGATCTAAGTTTTGTTTATTAACTAAATTTGTTTTGGCACCACAAAAAAGTAATAGAATAATAAGATCTAGGGAACCCATTAGTGTCGCTAATCCCAATAAACTCATCTCACGGCTTATTTTCTTGAAAACTTCGATATTTTTCGCACTAATCCCTCGTAAATCAAATATCTCATCCATTGTAATTTTAAATAATGTGTTAACAGTGCAGGCAATATCCTTATCAGTTCGAATAAGGCTTATGATATATTGCATTCCTTGATTTAAATTAGTATTTTTACCACTCAAAGTATCTTTTATTGCATTATATTGTTGGATATAATTTGCTTCATTCAAAGGCATTTTAACAGCTGGCAATTTACGATAATAGTCTATCATTGCATCTTTTATCTTAGATAGGGATAAATTCATCATTTGGCTACTTTGCTTACAAACAGGAGTAGTGTTATCAACAATTCTTAACTGCAATATGTAATTGAAAGGAAAACCTTTGATTTGAGAAACATTTAATGGTGGAGATGGAGCAGCTGCAGCAGCTGCAGTTGGACTGATTGTAGCAGGGGCTGAAATAGGTATTGTTGCTCCTGGTGGGGCTGCTTTCCCTTTTTCAAACTCGTTCATTGTCATTACTGGTGCAACCTTCTTTCTATCAAACAAAAATTTTACCATATTTCCTTGTTGACGTAAAAGCTGTTCTTGTTGTTTCAATATTTCTTGAGTGTTTAATGTTCTTTGATCCAAATTTTGTAATTTTTTAAGGATTTTATTGCTATTTTGTGTTGGGAAAGCAGAAGGTGCTGTAGAAATTGATATTGGACTAACTTGTGCTCCTAATCTTGGGTCTTTCTGGAAAGCTTGAGTAGCAGATTTAAGTTGTTGTATCTCTTCTGGCGCTAAAGGTGCTCCAGTTGCGGTAGTCTTAGCAGGCGCCGCAGGCGCAGATGTTGCCGCCAAAGGCACCGCAGGCGCCAAAGGCACCACAGGCGCCAAAGGCACCGCAGGCGCCAAAGGCACCACAGGCGCCAAAGGCACCACAGGCGCCAAAGGCACCACAGGCGCCAAAGGCACCACAGGCGCCGCAGTCGTAGATCTTAAATCAGCATCAGGTATTATTTGATAAACTTCTTTTCCTAAATTAGGATCACGAATAAATGAATTTTTTGCACTCACTAAATCATCTAAAAACTCTGGTAATTTAGTAACTTGAGGGATTGGTCCAGCTGTTGGTACGTTTGTAGGCATAGGTCTTCCCATCATCTCTGGAGTAGCCTGAATCAATCGACCTTGATCTTGTTTAGCATCCATTTGCCCCTTATTGAGAGCGAATCTCCAAGCGTTTGGAAGAATTTGTGATGGATCAGTAATAATTTGAGGATCAATTTGCGATTGAGTATTGGCTATCTTTCTTCTTTTAGCATTCTCAAACAAATCTTGTGGGAAAACATTTGGTTCTGCGGCGGCAGGTGCGGATGATGGTGCTGTGTTTTTTTTATAATTTTCAACATTTTTTGGTTCTACATTTTTCTTCTTTTTCAATTTATTATTGGGTATTTGTGATTGTAGCCCACTCGCTAAATTTCTTAAACCCATTAAATGACTAACGTCCTCTGTATTTGGCGCAACATTTTCTCCAATCCCTTCTATGTCATTCCTATTTTTTGCTAATTTTGATAAATTCCCTACTTTTCCTTCTAATTCATTTTTTAATTGTTTTTTAATATTTGTAGTCATTATTATATTCAAATATTTTTACTTTGTAAAATTAAGATATATTTTCAAATCTAAATTTGAAATTATTAGTAAAATAATTCATTATTTGTTATTTCTCTTTTTAATAAACCCTTTAATTCACGTTTCTTTCGTTCATTTGAAAGAAGATCATAAACTACACGATTCACGTTCTGAGGTAAGTATCCATATGTTTTCTTTAAATCACCTCTTGCTTCTTTTGATGGTTTTAATTTATACGTTTTCATTAAATCTTTATAATTTTTTTCTATGCTATTAAAAATTGGTTTTTTCTTACCAGTCGTTATATATTTCTCATTTGCTATTTTATATTTTCTCAATTGGGACTCTAATCTTCTCCGAGTAGAATTATTAATTTGTTTTTCTAATTCTCCTTCAAGATGTCTAATTGTTCTTAAATGATTCTTCACTGGGATATTTTGTGTTGCTATAGAATTCTGCGATGATGCACTATTACTTCTTACCCTTCTTTGATTATTGATTTTTTCTAATGTTTCCAGTTTTCCTACAGTATTCTCCAATTCTTTTATTTTACTCCTTAATCTACCAGTTTCATTGGGTCTTGCTATTTGATCTTTAGTTTTTAACTCTTCTCTCAATGAAGCTAGCTCATCATTCTTTTTTCTTAATTCCTGGGCTTGTTTATCTTGCATAGTTTTCAAACTACTATTTAAACTTCTATAATTTTGAGATTTTTGATTAAGTTGTGTTCTTAGTTCTCCAATCCTTTGTTCATAGTTGCGCTTCATACTTTCTACTCCAGCGTCTGGTTGAGATTTTCTATCAATAATTTCTCTTTGTTGATCAATAACTCTTTTTGCTTCATCAATTTCATTTTGTAATTGTGCTAATTGAGTTTTTGAGCTAGCACTGTTCGCCAATGCATTTTGTAATTGTTGATTTTTCACTTTTGAATTAGCATTTCTCAATCGTAAATCTTCAACCTCTTTTTGAAGACCCATTGCTTTTGCTGCTTTCTCAACATATTCTTGTTTTTTAATACCTTCATTTTCAATTTGTTTTTTAAGAGTTCCTACTAATGCTTCCCAATCTTTATTTCTTCTAGATAAATTTTCCAATTCTTTTTTTGATGATTGCAATTCCGCATCTAACGCTCTTTTCTCACCCTGTAATAAATTTAAGTCAGTTAATTGTTCATTTAATAATCTTATCTCGCTTTCCAATCTAACTTTTTCCTCTCTCATTCTGATATTGTTCGCATTCTTTGAACTTCTAATTTGTCCCAACTCCTGTTCTTTTTGAGCCAATGTTGAGGCTATAACATTTCTCTCTTCTTCACTTTTTTGTAATTGTCTAGAAATATTTTCAATTTCCTGTCTTTGGGTTTCAATTTGTGATTCAATCGCTTTCTTTCCAGCATTTACTTCATTTCTTGCACTTCTTAATGCGTCAATGTTCGATTTTAGTTGAGTAATTTCTTGATTTGCACCTTTAAGTCTACTCAATTCTTGTTTATTAGCATTCGATTCAGCTTTTAATCTTGCAAATTCTTCTTGCAACTTTCTCTTTTCTTCAGTATTTCCCTGTTTTGCCAAAATTAATTCATCCCTTAAAGATTGGATAACTCTTTCATTATTTGCTTTACTTTGTTTCAAAGAATTATAATTTTTTTGGGACTCTTCAAGAACACTCAATTTTTGTTTTTGATTGGAAATCGCTTGTTCCAAAATAGCTTTATTTTGAACAGCTGCTTCTAATTGAGTTTTCGATTCTTTGGCAGCTTGAAGATTGGAAGATAATTGTTGCAACTGGGAATTGTAAGTAGCCTTTTGGGTAGCTAATTCATCATTTTTTCTTCTAACAGCATTTGCCATTTCAGTTTGAGATATTGAATTCCTTGCTTGTAACTCCTGTTTTAAATCATTAATAGATTTCAATAAATTTGCTTTCTCTACTTCAAATGCCTGTTTATTTTGCTCTTTTGCATTTTGAAATGATTTAATAGCTGTTTCTTTTTGAGCATCCAATTCTTTTTTCATTTGTTCGATTGCAGCTGCAGTTTCTCTATTTTTTTGTTGGGCTTTTAAACTTTCTCCTGCAACAGCTTCTTCTTTTTCTTTTTTCAATTGTAATTCTTGATTTTTTATTTGTTGTTCTAGTTCGTCGATTCTACCGATTAACTTGTTTTTTTCTTCTTTTAATGCAGTATTACTTTCCTGTTTTATTCTAGATATTTCATTTTTCACTTGATTATTTTTGGATTGCAATTGTTGTTGAAGATTACTGATTTTTTGTTGTCTTTGATCTATCTCTTCTTGAAAAGCTTGAGTATTTGCTGCTTTAATTGCCTCAACTTCTTGTGCTGTTTTTTGTGCAGTTGCCTGCATCTCACTTTGTAATCTTGCAATTTCCTCTTGCAATCTAACATTATTTTGGTTTTTTTGGGAAGAAGTTTCTAATAATTTAGTTTTTTCTTCCAATGCTGCTTTTAAGTTTCCAATTTCTTGATTATACTGTGCTTGTTTTTGTTGCAAAGCTTGATTAGTTGCTGTTTGGATTGCTTGGACATTTTGATTAGATTTGCTTTGAGCTGCCAATAGTTGAGCTTCCAATCCTCTAATTTTATTATTTAATTCTTGTATTTGTTGGGATGATTGGTTTCCAACTTTTGCAAGTGCAGCTGTTTTATTTTGTTCCAATGCTGCGATTTGTTTTTGAAGACTATTTAAATTTGCATTTTTTTTAGTAAGATTGGATTTTAACTGGGTATTTGAGTTTATATATTGTTGTAGCTGTTGTTTTAAAGATTGGACTTCTAAGTTGTTTTGGTTATTAGTATTTTTCTTATATTTTATTTGACTTTCCATTCTTGAAATTTGATTTTCAAGATTTCTTATTTTGCTTTGATCTTTTTGAGACAAATTAATTTTTTCTTTTTCCTTTTCTTTTTGTACCCTATCTATTTCTCTTTTCAAAGCATTTCTTTCACTGGTCAACAAATTAATATCCGCACTACTTTTTTCCATATCACTAATTTTTTGATTTAATTCACTAATCTTATTCATAAATTGCTGTTTTTGTTCAGGAGTATATTCCGATACTTTGGCATTGATTTGTTCTTGAAGTCTCTTTACATTTGCATTTTTCAAATTAAGATTGGATAAAGCTTTGTTTAAATTGGATTTATATTTACCTTTAAGTGTTTGTAATTTTCCAATTTTATTTCTCAATTCTTGTTTAGACCTAGTTAAGTTTTGTAAACTAGCCGCTAAGTCACCTCCTGATAAATTTTCTGGTACTTGTCTTGAAACATTATTCAAATTATGAATTTCCTGAGTAACTATATCTTCCAATTGTTTTTCTAATTCTTCTATTTTCTTATTTTTATTTTTCGATTTTTGATTTGCCTTTGAATAATATTGTTTTAATGAAGCAATTTCCTGTCTTAAAGAAGCAACTAGATCTTCAAAACCCTTATTTTTTTGTTTGAGTAAAGGATCAAGACTTTTGTTATTTGAAGGAGCTCTTGCTGGACCAATAGCTACTCTCTTTTTTAATTCTTTTATTTGAGCTCTCAAATTTTCCAATTCACTTCTTTTTCCAATTTTATTCTTGAATTCTTTTAGAATATTGTAAATCTTATCTAAAGTGTCTTTTTCAATTTCATTGGGAAATTCTTGAATACGATCTTTAAAAATCTTCAATTTTGATTTTATTTCTAGTGCATAAGCGCTATCATCTCCTCTATAAGCATTCATCAAATATGCAATTTGTTGATTTACCAATTCAATTAAATTATCTTTTTGGATAGTTGTTGGATCAACGTTCATTAATTCTTTCTTCAAATACTTCTTATAATAATTTCCAATGATGTTTGTTTCATCTACTACGACTCCTTTTGAAACTTGTGGGATTCCTGTATTAACAGATGCAGGACGACTTACATTTACATTTGCAGCAACTGGAACAGGAGCTGCTTGTGCACTTGGGAATTGTTGAACATTTGCATTGCTTATATTACTTCTTTTAATTGGAACAGGAACAGGAGCTGCTTGTACGCTTGGGAATTGTTGAACAGTTGCATTGCTTATATTACTTCTTTGAATTGGAACCCTAGATTCTTCTTGCTGCATCTCTCTTGCAGCTGTCCCGAATATATTTTCTACTTGTTTTATTAATTCACTATTTGGATTATCCATTAATATTTATATATATTTTTTTTTACTCCCCAATTTAAAAAATTTTAGATATAAACAATCAATGAAATATAAAGCAATCATATTTAATGACAAAGAATTGGATGTTTTACTCTCATCTAAAAAAAATATTTTAGCGGCTAAAAAATCATTAATACTTTATTTTCTAACTTTACCCAATCTAGCAAATACTTTCGAAACTATTTTTCTCCCTGAATCGATATTGGATGATAATGAATTCATTAAAACAATAATTTCTTTTTTTAGTAATATTGGGATATCACTAACTCCTAAATTGATGGATGATAATGATTCATTGGAATATTTATCCAATCCTTTACTAACGATTAAAAAATATCATGAAATATATAATTTTACAAGTGTTCATTATCCAATCAATTTTGGAAAACGATTAATAAGTAAGTCTCCTAGATATGAAGAATATATTATTCATTCCCAGTATAATTGGACGAATGTTGCAATTATTCATAATTGGTGCTTGAAAAAAGATATAAAATTATTTGTAGAACCCAATCTTTATTTCCAAGAAAATAGCTCAGAGGATTTTTATATTCACATGCGTCAAATATTTTGGGAAGGAATTGATCTTTTCAAAAAATTAAATTATAAATTCAATAAATTAAAAATGATCGTTCAACCTTTTTATCCAAAATTAAAGGGACTAAGAGATGGTGATATTTTGGATCCTCAAAACATAGCCAATACAACACTTCGTTGTATAAATGAAAGTTTAACAAAAGAAAGAATGGAATTATTAATTAAACCTTGTAAGGAACTAAGCCTTCTTGGTTATTCGAGATATATTCGATTTTTCTCAATGCATAATAAAGAAAATGATATTAATTGTTTGATAACTAGTGATTGTTTAAAAGAATATATTAAAGATTGGGATTTTCAAGAATCCAATCTCCAATCTTCACAAAAAAACTTTATAGATTGCTTGGATCATAATTCTGGAATTTCTTCGATAGGAGGTAATTCATTTTTATAATAGCTATTTATGATATTTCTAATACTTTCATTATTATTTCCCTTTAATACCTGATTAACTAAGTTTTCAACATTTTCATATTCATCCAATGTTTTAGATTTTCCCAATTTACTCAATAATATTTGAATAATAGATTTGTCTCTAACTCTATTATGAATTATATTAATCTTATCCAATAATCTTATTTTAATAATTTTAATACTTTCTTTTTCGATCAAGCTATTGTTTTTGGAATTCTTAATTTTTTCCAATCTTTGAATATCTTCTTCCAACTCTTTTATATATCTCAAAAATCTATTCTTATTTACATTTCCAACATTCCCCATTTTTCTTTCATAATCTTCTTTATTTTGACGAAGACTATCCAATTCATAATTTACCTGTCTTCCAACATCAAGAGCTCTCAATTCCATTTTAGTATATGGTGTCACTTTTTTACGTTGAATATTAAAAGATTCATTTAATGTATTAACCATTATGCTTAAATCTTCATAATTATTCATTTTGTTTATTTCATAAACGAATCTTTTCAAAGATTCCAATTCATTCTTAGTTTGAGCAGTTGCTAAAAGTCTTTTCAATTTAGAAACAATCTTTTTCCCATCGTTAGATTGGAAATATGGTTTCTTATTCATTTTGAATAACTTTATCCCAATCTGTTCTTTATTCGTAAAATCATTCATAATTTTACAAATATTTTTATTTAACACATTTATTGGCAGAAGGTAAATTACATCCCCAACAAGGTATCTTATCTTTCTCAATCCATTTATCAGCATCAGGATGAACAGTGATTGGGTATTTTCTAAAGTCACATTTGTCTGGACTATCAAACTGTCCTCGCCATTGTAAACACTCAGTCTTATCTTTATTCTCTGGACGCCAGCAATAGCAAGCACTGTCAACACTATTATACTTCGTACAATAATTATCAATTGCCCTCTTGCAAGCAGGCTTACTGCTTGTTCCTTGCTTCCAATCTGTTCCTTGGCAATCATAAACCTTGCAAGGATTATCTTCATTCAATACAATAAATGGACATTCTTCCAATTCTCCTTTGTATTTCTTCTTATCTAAAACATCTGGGAGTGGGCAACTCGGGAAGTTCGTTTCAAAAATTTGTCTAGCAGTGTCAATGTTAGTTCCATAATCACGCAGTCCACTATATCCAATGTCTTGTGCAAGCTTAGAATCTTTTTGAACGATTACGTAATAATGTCCATCTTCAAAAACAACTTTTGGACATTTGGTACTTTCTAATATCTTCTTTTGTGTCATTACCTCTTCCTCGTGCTGTATCTCTCTCATCTTCTTTTTAATTTGCTCTGGTGTAAAACCAGGATTATTTTTAGAAACATCATTGAATAATTTTTGATCCTGATTACTTCCAACTGTTATTCCCTCTTCTTCTCCAGCGTAACCAATATCTCCAATTATAAATGTCTTTACATAATTAATCATCTTACTAGAGATAGTAGTTACCTCTTCACCATTCGCTCTCATTTTAACAAAATATTGAGAAACTGAACGAACCTGTTGAGCACTTAAATTTCTATTATAATAAGCGAATGCATAAAGATCTCCATTAAATTTCGCTTCTGGATTAATCATAACATTATTGTTATCAAAATATATTTTTGGACATATCGTTTCTAAGATTGGCTCACCATTCAAATACAAAATAATGTATTCTCCATTATAAGTTAATGCATATAATTGATCCATAAAATTAGCAACAGCCATTGTTGTTTCATAAACCGTGCCTCCAATTACAATTCTTATTTGTCCATAAGTTTTGGGAACAATTATTGAAACTGCTATACCTTGGTTACCGGGGAAATTAATTAACTGTATAG
>Ga0172363_10000180_pt1 | contig 42325 bp, 33 predicted proteins | sample LakKivs2_kivu2a2_FD_114541 | JGI IMG/M metagenome (GOLD analysis project Ga0172363, IMG submission 114541) | Sediment microbial communities from Lake Kivu, Rwanda - Sediment s2_kivu2a2 | ecosystem: Environmental > Aquatic > Freshwater > Lake > Sediment | place: Rwanda: Western Province, Lake... | reverse complement strand
TTCCCAGATGAGGTCGTGCCGGCGGGCGATGAGCCCCCGGCAGATGGCCTCGATGCGGCCGCGCTGGATGGTGAAGGTGTCGTCGTGGATGAAGACCTCGCGGATGCCGAGAGCGACGATGTCGTCGATCTCGCGCAGCACGTAGTCCGGGCTGTGCCACCGGTACCTGCGGCCCATGCGATTGCAGAAGACGCACGAGAAGGGGCAGCCGCGGCTGGTGACCATGATGGTGTTGGGGGTGCGGCGAGCAAGAATCGATGAGTAACGCCGGTAAGGCGAAGAACGGCGCGCGGGCGGCGCCAGGGAATCGAGGTCGTCGAGAAGCCCGACGGCTGGAGTGAGCCGCGCACGGCCATCGCGCAAGCATGCGATGCCCGGCACCGTGGCACACGCCTCCTCGTCGAAGAAACGATCAAGAAAAGCGACCAGGGCCCGCTCGCCCTCCCCCGCCAAGGCATAATCCACCCCGGCCAGCGCCGCCGTCTCGGCGGGATAGAGGGTCGGGTGTGGGCCGCCCATGATGATCTTGGTTTCCGGGCGCAAGCCCTTGATGGCTCGGGCCGTCAGCAATGCGTCTCGCAAAGTGAATGTCATGGCCTGCACACCTACCAGGTCCGGCTCGCAGGCCAGCGCCTGGCGCGCAGCCTCCTCATGCGACAAGCCTTCGAGGTTGGCGTCGAGAAAGACCGCCTGGTGGCGAGTCTGCTCGACCGCGGCCTGCAGGTAAAGCAGGCCCAGCGGAGGGTTGTGGCCACGGCGTGCGTCGACATAGTCCGGGGTCGCGGCGCCCAGCGGGCAGCGCAGCGGTGGGTGCAGAAGCACGAGCCTGACTGCGCGGGCGCTGCTCATGAGTCGGCAGGGTCGCCCACCACCGCCAATCGCGGGGCGGCAGGTGGCGGCCCGCTCTTGCGCTGCCAGCGAAACAGGACCGGCGCCGAACGGATGTCGAAGCGTTGGATGGCGATCTCCTCGGTCATGGATGTGCTGCGAACACGGAACCGGGTGTCTTCGGCCAACGAGCGCAGGCCGGACAGCACGGCCCCCAAGAAGCCGGAGATGAGAAGCATCAGCGTTAGGACCAGGCCGAACAGGAGCATGAGACCGGTCCCGATCTTGAACTTGTGCACGCCTTCAGGCGTGAACCACAAGTAGTAGGCCACCCGGGTGGAGGCGGCGAGGGTCAGAAGCGCCGACAGCCCGGCCAGCCAGCCGAAGAAGCGCATGGGGCAGTAGAACAGGAACACGAAAAGCATGACCTTGAGCTGGCTCAGGATGAAATGGGAGCCGGAACGAAACAAGCGCGAGGGGCGTGTGGCCGGGTTGACCCGGATGGGCACCCAGGCCGCGCGCAGGCCGGTGCGCCCCGCCTGGATCAGCATCTCGAGGGTGTAGGAGAAGCTGTTGAGGATGAGCAGCCTGGTTGCGGCCAGCCGGCTGAGGGCGCGAAATCCACTTGTGGTGTCGGGAATGCTGGTGCTGGACAGGCGCTGTACCAGCGCGCTGCCGGACCTCTGCATGAACTTCTTGGCCCACGAGAACTCGCGATGATGGTCGATGTCACGACAACCGACAACGATGTCGGCCTCACCGTCCAGGATGGGGGCCACCAAGCGCGCGATGTCCTCGCCGCAATACTGGTTGTCACCGTCGGTGTTGACGATGACATCGGCACCGAGGCCGATGCAGGCGTCCACGCCGCGACAGTAGCTGCGGGCCAGACCCATGTTGTACGGGTTTCGCAGGACGTGGTCGACCCCCAGCTCCTCGGCTACCTCGAGCGTGCGATCAGTGCTCCCGTCGTCGATCACCAGGGTATGGATTTCGTCGAAGCCGGGCACCTCGCGTGGCAGGTCGCGGATCACCCGGCCGAGCGTGTCAGCCTCGTTCAAACAGGGAATCTGGATGAAAAGCTTCACTGCCCTCCCCGGTGACTGGGCATGCCCGACCTGCCTGCGACATCGATGACCAGAAGCGAGCTGTCCCAGCCTTTCGAGCGTAAGCCGAAGTCCCCCGCGCGTCCAGGATGGGCGGACGCTTTCGCGCACCTACTGGCGGACGCGGCAGCGATCCCGACCGGGCTTTGACCTTGTGTTGATCCTGACGACATGATGCTACCCGCAACCACACGTGTTCTTTCCACACTTGTCGTGCTGCCCGAAGTCGTAAGGGCGCCGATCGCAGCCGGCGACGAGAGAATCGCAGTCGGTTCGGCCAGGGTCCTAACCACAGCGCGGGCTTCGCCCGCAACCGAGGAGGGCTTCAGGCTTCGGGCTTCAGGCTTCAGACTGCAGGCTTCAGCTCTTTCGGCCGAGTACGGCAATCACCTTCTCCACTGCGCGAAGGGCGTCACCTTGGTGTGCCTCGAGGGGGATCACGGCTTGTGCCCCAGCACTTCAGCCTGGTGCCTGGTGCCTGGAGTCGCATTACGCGGCTGCTGAAAGAATTGTCGCGTGCGGCGAAGAAATCGCACGGTAGTAGGCCACCGGCCTCGAAACCTCCCCGGCTTAGGAGGATTCTCGTCCGTGGAAATCCAGGTCAGGGGTGGGGCGCGGCCGGCGGCTGGGTCGGGGGCGGCATTCCCGCGCCCGTGCGCTGCACGTACTCCTCGATCACCTTGCGCACGTTGGCGTCCTTGGGCACCACCGCGATCTCGATGCGGCGATTCTGCTCGTACGCCGCCTCGGTCTTGCCCGGATTGATGGGGCGGAACTTGGAGTAGGCGCTGGCGGCGAAGTAGCCGCCGTAGTTTTCCGCCAGGCTCCGGTTGACCTCGAAAAGATAGTCGAGCACCGCCGTCGCACGCTTGGCCGAGAGATCCCAGTTGAAGGAGGCCGAGCCGCGCTCGTCGGTGTGTCCTTGGATGAGGATGGTGTCGATGTTCTCACGGACCTCGGGATCCGCAAGCAGGTTGCCGAGGGCCTTGGCCAGCGAATCGAGCACCGGCTTGGCCTGTTTCTTGATGGCGTAGGAGTTGTATTCGAATACCAGACTCTCGTTCACCGCGATGTCGCCGTTGTCGCCGATGGTGGCGATCTTTCCCTCGGCCGCGCGTCCCCCGCCGAGCTGCGCCTCGATGGCGTCCTTCAACTTGTTGAGCACCGAGACGCGCAGGACCGCGATGCTTTCCAGTTGCGCGCGCAGCGTGCCGAGCTGCCGGTTGCTCTCGGTCACGAGGGCCTGCTGATCGCGCAGCCGGCTCTGCGAGAGCGCGAGTTGCGCCCTTCCCGCCGCAAGCTCGGCTTCGAGCGAGCGCAGTTGGCGCTCGGAGGCCGCGATGCGCCGCTGGAAGGCATCGAGGTGCTTCTCCGCGATCAAGTTGCGCACGTAGGCGAGCAGGACCAGCACGAACATGATGAGCGCCATGGTCGACATGACGTCCGTGAAGGCGGGCCAGATCTCGCGCGTGCCTTCGTAGTCCGACAGAAGATGTCGCCGGTTTCGCACGGCCCTTCTCCCTAGCCTCGCGGACCTGGCCGAAGCGCGCCGATGTGGGCCTTGAGGGTTTCGCTCAGATCGGCAAACGCCAGGCTCAGGCGCTGCACGTTGTCCTTCAAGTGGGCGTTGAACTCGCGGAAATCACGCGTCGTCGCCGCGAAGGCCTGCAGCGCAGACTCGAAGCGCGCGACGGCGCCGTCGAGCCGCGTGACCGATTCGCCGAAACCCACGAGCGACGGCTGGGCCACGGCGCCTGCGCCAGGCTGCCGCACCAAGGTCCGGTCGAGGTGGGTCTCGATCTGCACCATCAAGGCGGTTCGGCGATCCGAGATGTTGGACAGAACGCCGAGCAGCGTGAGCACGACCGCGGACAGGACGCCGACGAGCGAGTTCGAGAACGCCACCGCCATGCCCGAGAGCGCGTGGGTGAGGCCCTGGCTCACGCCCTGGGTGACATCCACGCCGGTTCCCGCCTCGACCGCAACCAGGTGAACGATTCTTCCGATCGACAGCGTCAGCCCATAGAAGGTGCCGAGGAGGCCCAAGATGATGACCAGGCCGGTGGATGAACGAACGAAGCGCTCAGCGAGGAGCAGGGGGCGAAGATCGGCCTGGAAGCGATCCTCGATGATGGCCTGCGTATTGGGCTCGGCCGAGCGGCGAGCGGCATCCTTGGCCGCATCCACGATTCGCCGGAGCACGGGCTGGGCGAAGGAGTCGCCGGGCTCGCGGGCGGACAGGAGATCACGTTCGATGGCGGCATAGCGGGAGCGAAGATAGAGGTTGATGGCGATTCCCAGCACCAGGGTCGTTGCCGTGGTCGCCAGGATCGTCATGCCGGCTGCATCGATGAGAGATAGGCCCGCGAGCAGGGTGCTGAACATGGCTAGATGATTCCTCCGTGTGGGGGGCTATTCTGCTCCACTTCTTCTCCGACCGGAAGCGGCTCCTTCGTCCGTGCGGCTGGAGACAAGCTCGCGCGGCAGGGGTCTTCGCGGCAAGACCGCGGTGCCCTCGAGCCGCTCGAAGCGCTTCGCGCCGTCGAACCGGCTGTGATACGTTCCGAGTCACCCGGACGCGGCGGGAACTCCGGCCGCGCCTTCCGAAAGGCAGTGTGCATGTCGCGCCGCAAACGCATCCTTTTCGTCTCCGAGTCGATTACGCTGGCGCAGATCGTACGCCTGGCGAGTCTGGCGCGCGCCCTCGATCCCGACCGGTACGACATCCATTTCGCGGCCAGCGATTTTCCCAGCTACGTGGACATCCCCTTCCCGCGCCGGCCCTTGTGGGGACTTGCCGGCCCGCATGCGCAGGCGCGCTTGGCCGCGGGCCGGCGCCTGTACACACGGCGCGTGCTCAGGCGCTATGTGGAATCCGATCTGGAAGTCATCGAGGCCGTGCGCCCCGACCTCATCGTGGGCGATCTGCGCTGGTCGCTGGCGGTGAGCGCGCCCCTCGCCCGGGTTCCGTTGGCCAGTCTCATCAACGCCTACTGGAGCCCGCACCTGCGGCGCGCGGGTTTTCCCATGCCCGACCATCCCATCGTGGCTTGGCTGGGTGAGAAGTTGGCGGCGAGGTACTTTGCCAAGGCGCTGCCGTGGTTCTTCCGCCGTTTCGCAGCTCCACTCGACCACGAACGCGAGCGCGCAGGCTTGCCGCCACTCGGCGGACTGCTCGACATTCTCACCTTCGGGGACTTCACGCTCTACGCCGATCCGCCGGAGCTGTTCGACATGGTCGCGCTTCCCGCGCGGCACCGTTTTCTCGGTCCCATTCTCTGGTCGGCGCCGGGTGCCTTGCCCGAAGGCTGGGGCAAAGAGAGCACGCAGGTGCCGGTCTACGTGACCCTGGGCTCGTCCGGCGCTGCGCGCTGCCTGCCCTCCGTGCTGCGTGGGCTTGCGCGTCTGCCCGTCGACGCTCTGCTCGCCACCGCGGGAAAGAGCGTGCCCGGGCCGCTGCCCGACAACGTTCGCGCCGTGCCCTTGGTCGACGGAGAGGCCGCGTGCGCGCGCAGCCGGCTCGTGATCCACAACGGCGGCAGCTCCACCGGCTATCAGGCCTTGGCCCAAGGCACTCCCGTGCTCGGCATACCCTCGAACCTCGACCAGTACCTCGCCAGCGAACGCATCGATGCGCAGGGCGCGGGCCTTTCGCTCCGCTCGGGTTCGCTTACCGCGGCCCAAGTCGGCGCGGCCGTCCGCCGCTTGCTCGACGAGCCGAGCTTCGCGCAACACGCGCGACGCCTGCAGGCGATCTTCCGCGCCCACGACGCCGGGGAAAACTTCCGCCGGTTCGTGGCGAGCGCGGTGTAGGCCAGGGGAAATGGTTGCGCCGTCCGGCGGCGGCGCCACCGGACACCGAAGCAGCGTCGCGGGCAATGGCCGGTCGGCGCAGACGAACGTTCTCCCGGCAACGTCTCCAGGATCGAAGATGCACGGATTCACATGGCGACGGCCCCGTTCCACTACCGTCGAGGACCTTCGCTCGGTGCGAATCGTCGGGAATGCCCGAAGATCTTGTCGCTTGGGCGGGCCGGGATGTAGGCACAAACACACCATGTGGTCCGTTGATGCGTCGTGCGTCAAGAAGCCCGGGCGCCACACCGGCCGCCGGCGCCTCCCGCGTGCGATCCTGCCGAGAATTCTCCGACCGACACGGCTCGGCTTTTCAACTAATATGTCCTTCGTGCTCGCCGCTCGGTGCCACCGGGATGTGAACTGACGCAGCCTGGACGCCAAAGGAAAAATCAACGGAGATTCAATGTACCCATTACCCGAAGCACTGCTCGAACGCCTCACGCAGCGGCAAGTGGTTCTCGTCGCGGGACTCGGCTGCTCACAGATGGCCGGCTTTCCGACATGGAAAGAGCTGTGCGAGCTTCTGGCGAACCGGCTCGAAGCGGATGACGACCGGGAGGTGGCGCTTGAGCTGGTGGGCCGAGGCCAGCTTTCCTCGGCTCTCGCGCTTCTGCGCGACCTTCTGCCCGAGAACCTGCTCGTCGAGATCGTGCGCAACTCCTATCCTCTGCACGCCGAGGCTCCCGGCAGCATGACGGCCGTCGCCCGGGCGCCTTGGCGGGGCATCGTCACCACCGCGCTCGACGGGCTGTGGTCCGCCGCCGTGGCCGGAGACGTGGAGGTGGCGAACCGCATGGTGTTCGCCGCCAGCGCATCGGCTTTGGAGAGCGGGCGAGGGCGGTTTCTCCTCCAGCTTCTGGGCCGCCCCGACGTGCCCGCCTCCTTGTGTCTGGCGCCCTGCGAGATCGGGCCCAAGATCATCGCCCCCGGTGCCGGCAAGTACCTGGAGCGCTTGCACAAGAAGTGGTCGTTTGTTTTCGTGGGGTTCGATCCGGAGGATCCTGATCTCGACTGGCTGGCCGGCCGCATCCTGGGGACGAGCGCGTCGACCGTGGACCACTTCTGGGTCGCGCCTTCGCTTTCGGACATCGACGCGCGTCGAGTGAAGGGCGAATTCGGGCTTTGTCCGGTGTCGGTGGAGGGCGGTTTGCCCGAGGTGCTGGCCGCGCTGGCGCAGGCTTGCTACGCGTCGGCCGCGGCGGCGCCCGCGATCGACGAGGTGGAAGCCTGGCTCGAGCGCCTGGCCGCCGACCACGGCGACCCGGAGGCGCGCGCCATGCTGGACCAGGGGCTGGCCCATCTCACCCAGGAGCAGGAGTGGGATCGTCTGGTGGCCGCCCTCGTCGGGCGGGCCGAGCTGCAATCCGATCCGGAGGACCAAGCCGAAGACCTGCACAAGGCGGGCATGGTGCTTTGCGAAAACCTGGATGCACCCGATCGCGCGTTTCCGGTCCTGATGATGGCCTTGGGCCTCACCCCCGGCGACGAACAGCTTCTGGCCGACACCAAGCAGGCGGCGGAGAGCGCCGGGATGACCCAGGAATTCCTGCAGGAGCTGCACGATCTGGAAGGGGAATTCGCCCTCGCCCCGACGAGCGGGCAGGTGCGCCTGGGGGTGGCGCGGGTGCTGGCCAGCGATCCCAAGCAGACCGAAGAGGCCATCGCCGTCTTCCGCAAGGTGCTGGAATCCGATCCCGGCAACCTCGAGGCCCAGGAGGAGGTGGAGATGCTCCTGCGCAAGAGCGAACGCTGGGACGCCCTGTGCGCGATGCTGGAGAAGGTCGCGGAGCACGACCCGCAGAACCTGTCCGCGGTGGGCAAGCTCGAGCAGCTCTACGAGCGCCTGGGCAAGACCCCGCAACTCGTCGAACTTCTGCAGCAGCGGCTCGCGCGCAACCCGGGCGATGAAAGCGCGGGCAGCAAGCTCGAGGCGCTCTACGTGCAAGAGCAACGCTGGCAGCCCCTGGCCGCGCTCTACGAACGGCGCTTGGAACGAAAGCCGGACGACAAGAAGGTGCGCGCGAAACTCGAAGCCCTCTACTACAAGACGCAACAGTGGCCCTCCCTCGACGCTCTGTACGAACGCCAGCTCGCCGAGGATCCCGATGACGTCGGGGTTCTCGACAAGATGGAAGATCTCTACCGCAAGAGCGAGCGCTGGCGCCCCTTGGCGAATCTGCTCGCCGTCCGCGCGGACGAGATGGATGTGGCCCAGGCCCGGGCTGCGCACCTGGAACGGGCATCCATCTTTCTGGACAAGCTCAGGGACACGGACGCCGCCCTGGCCATCGCACGCGCGCTCGTCACGACCGACGAAGCCACCGCCGAGGACATCTTCGCAAGGTGCCTCGACCGGGATCCCGACAACCCGGCCCCGCTTCTGGCCCTGGCGGATCTGACCCGCGACAAGGGCGACCATTTGCGCGCGGCGAAGTTCCTGCTCAGCGCCGCCGAACGGACCCAGAACCCGCTCGAGCTCGGGCGTCTGCTCGCCGATGCCGGCAGCATCTTCCTCGACCGTCTCGACGACGAAGCCAAGGCGAGCGAGCTGTTCGCGCAGGCCCTGGCGGCCGATCCCGAGCAGGCCGCTGCCGCCGCCCGCCTCCTCGCGCTCTACGAACAATGCGAGGACTGGGCCGCGGCCGAGCCTTTGCTCGATTTCTTCTTGCGCAAGACCGAGGAGGGACCGGGCAAGTCCGACCTCTATCAGCGCTCGGCCCGCTGCGCGCACAAGCTGGGCAAGCTCGACAAGGCGGTCGCGAGTCTCGGGGCGGCGGCCAAGTACCTCGGCAACTCGTTCACGGTGGCCCGCGATCTGGCCGACCTGCACTTCGAGCTCGGGGATTTCCCCGAGGCGCGCGCCGCCTACCAGAAGGCACTATCCTTGCTCGCTCCCAAGGCCACCGCGACGGAACGCGCCGGTCTGTGCGAAAGACTGGCCGCCTCGGCGGTTCGCTCCGGCGATCCTGACAGCGGCCTCCGCTACAACAAAGAGGCCATCGCCCTTGTTCCGGAACAGCCAAGCACGCTGGAGGCACTCATCGAGCTCGAGTCGGAGCGTGAGAATTGGCGAGAGCTCGTCGATCTCAAGCGCCGACTGGTGGCCCTCCTGCCCGAAGAGGCCAAACCGGAGCTCTTCGAGGACATCGGTGACCTCTTGCAGGAGAAGTTCGGCGACCGCCGGGCCAGCCTCAAGGCGTATCTGCAGGCCTTGGCCTTGCAGCCCGAACGACGCTCGACCCTGCACAAGGTGCTCGACCATTTCACCCACGAACGCGAATGGTCCTCGGCCATCGCGACCTTGGGCAAACTGGCCGCCCTCGAAATCGATGCGCCGACGCGTGCGCGCTACAACTACGCGGCCGCCGCCATCTTCCGTGACGAAATCAAGGACCCGGCCAAAGCCGTGGAGCTGTTCGGCAAGGTTCTGGAAGACAACGCGCTCCACCCCAAGGCTTTCGACGCGGTCGAGAGACTGCTTGGCGAGGCCAAGGAATGGAAGGAGCTCGAACGCGCCTATCGCAAGCAGATCAAACGCCTACCGCAAGAGGCGCCGGTGGACATGAAGCTGCGTCTGTGGGACGGCCTTGCCGACGTGGCCCTAAAGCAGCACGACAAGGAGAGCGCGGCGCTTACCTTGAAGGTGGCGGTGTCGCTCGACCCCGACAACATGCCCCGGCAGGAACGGCTGGCCAAGCTGTACTTCGACATGGGGCCGTCCGCGGCCGAGAACGCCATCGCCCAGCACCAGTTCCTGATCTCCAGGCAACCTGACCGTCTCGATTCCTATCGGGCGCTGGCCAGCCTCTTCTACCAGGCAGGCGCGCACGACAAGATGTGGTGCGTGGCGGGCGCCTTGACCTGCCTCGGCAAAGCCGATCCGCCGCTGCAGGTGCTGTACGAGAACTTCCGCCCCTCGCAAATGCCGAGCGCCACGGGCAAGCTCAATGAAGAGCTGTGGCGCAAGATCGCGTACCCGGCCGAAAACCCGTACCTCGGTGCGCTTTTCGCCATGCTTTCGCCGGTGATTGCGGCGGGCACCGCCCAACCCCACAAAGCCCTGGGGCTCGACCGCCAGGCGCGGGTCGACGTCGCCGGCAACAACTGGTCGTACGCCGCGGCCTTGCGCTACGTCGCCAGCAGCATCGAAATGCCCCTGCCGGACGTGTTCGTCAAACGCGATGTTCCCGGAACCGTGACTCTGGTCAACCTCAAGGAGAAGAACACGCTGACGCCCGCGCTGGTCATCGGCATCGGGTTCGACCAGCTCAGCTCGCAAAGCCAGGTCATCTTCGACCTGGCCAAGCGTATGGTGCTCTTGCGGCCCGAGCGCTTTCCGCGTTTCGCGCTGGCTACACCCTCGTCGCTGGAGATCCTCGTGCGCGCCGGTCTGCAGTTGGGCGGCTCGCCCATCGGACCGGGCGAGCACGGTGAGGAAGTCGACAAGATGGCCAAGCTGCTCGAAGGCCAGCTTGCCGCCCCCCTGCGCAGCGAGCTTCGGAGCCTGGCCAAACGCTACTTGGAGGCGTGTGGCGACAGCCTGGACATCCCTACGTGGATTGCGGCTTCCGACCAGACCGCCTCACGCGCGGCGCTCGCCTTGTGCGGCGACGTGGTCGCCGCCAGTCGTGTGCTCGCCCTCGAACCGATGGGGCAAAGCCCTCTCCCGCTGCAGGAACGCATCGGGGATCTCTTGTCCTATTTCGTCAGCGACGACCACTTCGCCGTGCGTGCCGCCTTGGGCATCCAGGTGAGCCTGCCCGCCATGAGCCCGCCGCCCGAGCGGCCATCCAAGCGGCGCATGAGCCGCTAGACGAACGCCGGGGAGCGCGTGGTTTTGCCGAGCGCATCCTCGCCCAGAAGCCCATGCGATCTGCTACTGTTCTCGAGGTGAGCGCCACCGAACAACTTGCGGGCTCCGGGCCAGGCCGCGATTGGACAAAGCTTCGCGACCGACTGGTCGCGCTGGCCGAGCACTCGAGCGCGACCTCGCGCGCATCGACGTTTTACGACCTAGAATCGAAGCCCTTGCGCCTCTGCAAAGAAAGGACCCGAACCCATGAGCTGCATCGTATCCATCCACGCCCGAGAAATCCTTGATTCACGCGGCAATCCCACCGTCGAGGTGGATGTCCGCCTTGCCGACGGCAGCCTCGGACGCGCCGCGGTTCCTTCCGGTGCCTCTACCGGAAGTCGCGAGGCCCTGGAGCTGCGCGACGGCGACAAGAAGCGCTACGCCGGTAAAGGCGTCCTCAAGGCTGTCGCCAACGTCAACCGCACCCTATCCGTCCTCGAAGGCGTGGAGGCGGTCGACCAAGCCGCCCTCGACCAACGCATGCGCGACCTCGATGGAACGGCCAACAAGGACAAGCTGGGTGCCAACGCCATCCTTGGCGTGTCGCTCGCGGTAGCTCGTGCGGCGGCGGTCTCGGCCGGCAAGCCTCTCTACCGGCACCTCGGCGGAGGAGCCGCCAGCCTCTTGCCGGTGCCCATGTTCAACATCCTGAACGGCGGTGCCCATGCCGACAACAGCGTCGATTTCCAGGAGTTCATGATCGCGCCCGTGGGCGCGCCATCCTTCGCCGAAGCGCTGCGCATGGGCGCAGAAACCTACCACGCGCTCAAATCCATCCTCAAGGGCAAGGGCTACTCCACGGCCATAGGGGACGAAGGCGGCTTTGCGCCCAATCTCAAAGCCAACGTCGAGGCGGTCGAGGTCATCCTTCAAGGCATCGAGAAGGCCGGATTCGCGCCCGGTAAGGACATCGTCATCGCCCTCGATCCGGCGGCGAGCGAGTTCTACGAGGACGGCGCGTACGTGTTCCGCAAGTCGGACGGCAGCCGCAAGACCGCCGAACAGATGGTCGACTTCTGGGAGAGCTGGGTGCGGCAGTTCCCCATCTGGGGCATCGAAGACGGTTTGGCCGAAGACGACTGGGGCGGTTGGAAACTCATGACCAAGCGGCTGGGCCAGAGTATCCAGCTCGTCGGAGACGATATCTTCGTGACGAACCCGGCGATCATCCGGCGCGCCATATCCGAGAAGGTGGGCAACGCCGCGCTCATCAAACTGAATCAGATCGGAACCCTAACCGAGACCTTGGAGGCCATCGCAATCTCGCGCGACGCCGGCTACGGCATCGTCGTGAGTCACCGCTCCGGTGAGACTTCCGACGATTTCATCGCCGACTTCACCGTGGCTACGGGGGCCGGACAACTCAAGACCGGCGCACCCTGCCGAGGCGAGCGTGTGGCCAAGTACAACCAACTGCTGCGCATCGAGGAAGAGCTGGGCACGCAGGCCAGATACGCCGGGCCGGCGGTGTACGGCAGGTAGCTCGGTCGAGAGCGATCGCGGACCAAGCCGCACGCCAACACCAAGCCATCGCGAGCTTGGGCAAACTTGCCGCCAGCGCCGATGCGGCACTCGGGCGGCTGCAAATGCCAGCAGTCACCCTCGATTGGGTCGGGCGGTCTCTATGTGCCGCTGCTTCTCTCGGCTGCGCTCCTGGCGGCCCGGGCCGCGGCGGCGAGGTACTGCAGGGCGAGGTTTTCTTGGCGATTGGGCCCGACGAGGACGACCCGGCTCATGCGGCGAGACCCCAGCGCAGGCTGGCCACGGCAGCCGCGTCTGCTCCCTTGAGAGACACCTGCGCGAGTTGCGCAGGGCCGGCGGGCGGCAGGCGCCACAACACCACATCGTGGGCAAGCTGCTCGATGTGGCCCGCCGAAACCGTCCAGCGATACGCGAACCTGTCTTTTCCACCATCGTGCTCGGCCAAGAGAATCAGGTTCCCGCCCACGCGGGCCAACGGGCGAAGGTGCAGGTTCACGGCCGCTGCCAAGGGCAAATCGTCACCCGCGGCTTCGGGCAGGATCGGGCTCGGCGCCATTTCGCAGATCTGGGCGCAGGTGACGCATTCATCGCCGGAGCTGGCCCAGGCGAACCAGCCGTTGCGATCCTCGCAAACCCGGATGGTCGTGGTTGACTCCACGGTGCGCACCGACACCCGCCGCTCCTCTCTGCCCGATGCCGGCGTATGCTGAACGGGTGCTGGACCGCATCGCCCAAGCTTTTCGCGACACCCCCGTGGTGGCTGCCTACTTGTTTGGCAGCCGCCAAAGCGGCCGCGCAGGCGCGGACAGCGACACCGACATCGCGGTGCTCCTCCCGCAAGGCATGCAGTGCAGTCTGAACATGTTGGGTGACCTGACCGTGCGCTTGGCCGAGGCAGGCGTGCCGTCGCCGGAGGTGCACGTGCTGGGCGAGATGTCCCTGGCTCTCCAGGCGGAAGCCTTGCGCGGAACGCGGGCCTTCTCGGCAGACGAGGATCAGCGCGCAGCATACGAGGCCTGGGTTACGCTCCGCTACCTCGACTTCGAGCCGCTTCTCGCCCTACAATACCGCATTCAGCGCCGCCGTCTGGCGCAGAAGGGTGCTCTTGGTCATCCGAGCGGTCACCGATCGAAGGCTCACGCAGCTTGATGCCTTTGTCGGCTTCCTCGACAGGCTGGGTGCCCTGGCCATGGACGCCTTCGTAGACGACTTCGCCGCCTGCGGCGCCGCTCGCTACTACCTTCAGGCCGCCATCGAATGCTGCGCCGATATCGGCGCCCACTTGGTTGCGACGGACACCCGACGCCGGGCGGAGGACTACCGGTCGATCTTTCGCATCCTGGGCGAGGAAGGCGTGATCCCGGTCGAGGTCGCAGTCGCCATGGAACCTGCGGCATCCCTGCGCAGCCGGTTGGTCCATGCGTATGACCAGATCGACGACCGCCGGGTGCACGAAATGCTCCGCTCCGCGCCGGCGACCCTGCGCGCCTTCGCCAAGTCGGTCGCCAGCTACCTCGACCGCGTCGACCGGCCTTCCCCGTGAGGCGCCCTATCGCTTCAGGGCGGCGTAGAACGCGATCCCGTACATCTCGCGCAACGCGATCTCGGTGTTCCGCAGGCCCTCGGCCTGCGGCAGGAAGCTGAGGAAGCCGTACGTGGCGTTCGCACCGACCTGCAGATCCACCGGGAAGGGAACAAAGTCCACGCCCGCCTTGCGAAACAGGCGCGCCGCGCGTGGCATGTGCGCGGCGGAGGTCACGAGGGTGATCTTCCGCCAGCCGCGCTCGCGCATCAGATCTCGCGCCGCCAGCGCCTCGTCCATGGTGTTGCCCACCTCGCGGGTGACGAGCATCTTGTCCGCCGGTATTGCGCGGGCCGTGGCCAGGCGCACGCTGCGTGCGCCGTCGGTCTCGGCCTGCCTGGCCCAAGGCAGGCGCCCGCCGGTGAACACCAGGAAGTCGCCCTTCTTGCGCTGCAAGAGCTCCACGCCGGCCTCGAACCGCTCGCCGGCTTCGTTGATGTTGGGCAAATAGCCATCGGGCACCCAGGGGCCGAAGAATCCGCTCAAGCACACCACCGCGTCCGTCTTCTCGACCTGGTCGAGCGGGACCGGCGGATAGCGGCTCTCCAGCCCGCGCAGAAGCGAGCCGCCGACCACGGGCATGCTCGCGACGTAGAGCAACACGAGGGCCGCCAGTGCGGGCCATCGCTTGCGGCGAAAGAGCGCGACGCCGAGCAGGAGCGCCACCCAGCCGAGCGGCAGCACGAAGATGGGAAGCAGCTTGTGGAGGTAGAGCATGGGCGAAGGTCTGGCGCCGCGGGCACCCGCGATCGGCCTCGTTATACCCCGACCGGCGCCCCGTCGCTTTCCAAGGACTTCTGCGCCGCTTCCAGCACGCGCACCACCCGCATGGCCGACTGCCCGTCGGTCAGGGGGCGCTTGCCCTGGGCCACGCAGTCGATGAAGTGGCGGATCTCGCGTTCGAGGGGCTCGACCATGGGCACCTGCGGGATGTGGATGTCGCCGTTGCGGATGGAAAGGAACTGCGCGTACTCGGTGAAGGAGAGCGGCCGATCCACACCCTTGTCGTAGACGCGGATCTTCTCGACCGGGTGCACGTCGTCGAATTCGACCATCTTCTGCGAACCCACGATGGTCAGCCGCCGCTCCTTGCGCGGATCGAGCCAGGACACCTGGATCTGGGCGCTCACCCCGCTGCGAAAGCGGAGATTGACGAAGACCACGTCCTCGATGCGACTCTGCAAATAGGTGCCGCCGCGCGCGCTCACCGACTCGGGCTGGTCGGAGAGCAGGTACTCGATCATCGACACATCGTGCGGAGCCAGGCTCCACAAGGCGTTCTCGTCCTGGCGCACGCGCCCCAGGTTCACGCGCAGGGAGTAGATGTAGTAGATCCGGCCCAGCTCGCCGCTGTCGATCATCGCCTTGAGTCGTTCCACCGCGGGGTGGAAGAGCATGAGGTGCCCCACCATCAAGATGCGCTTGTGCGTTTCGGCCGCGGCCACCACGGCGTGCGCGTCGGCGGCGTCGAGGGCCATGGGCTTCTCCACCAAGACGTGTTTGCCGGCATTGAGAAACCTGCGCGCCTCGTCGGCGTGATCTTTGGCCGGGGTCGCCAGCACCACCGCGTCGACGTCGTCCGCGGCCAGGGCCTCGCACAGCTCGCTGCCCAGACGGGCCCGCGGGGCGATGCCGCGCGCGCGCTCCCGCGCCGCTTCCGAGGTATCGCACACCATGACCAGCTCGGCCCCCTTGGCGCGGCTCAGGGCGCGCACGTGGTTGATTCCCCAGGCACCTGCTCCGACGACGGCGACGCGAACCATGTCAACCCCCTTGGCGATAGAAGGCCGCGATCTGCTCCACCACGAACCCCTGCTGGGCCTCGGTCAATTCGGCGTAGATGGGCAAGGCCAGAACCTCGTGCGTGGCGCGTTCGGCGCGCGGAAACGCGCCCGGCTTGTAGCCCAGATGGGCGAAGCACGGTTGCAGGTGCAGGGCCAGGGGGTAGTAGATCTCGGTGCCCACATCGTTCTTGGTCAAGTGCTCGCGCAGGGCATCCCGCTTCGGCGCGCGAATGCAGAACTGGTTGTAGATGTGGCCGGGGGCGTCGTCCGGCAGGCGCAGCTCGGACGGCATGCCCGATGCGGCCGCGAACATGCCCCGGTAGCGCTCGGCGTTCCTGCGCCGTTGCGCGCTCCACTCGGAAAGCCGGGGCAGTTTCACGCGCAGGATGGCGGCTTGCAGGGCATCGAGGCGGAAGTTGCCGCCCACGAGGTGATGGACGTACTTCGGTTTGCTGCCGTGGGCGCGCAGGATGGCCACCTTGTCGGCAAAGTCGTCGTCGTCGGTGAGAAGGGCGCCGCCGTCGCCGAAGGCGCCCAGGTTCTTCGACGGGAAGAAGGAAAGGCAGCTCGCGATCCCCGTCACCTTGCCGGCGCCGATGGCCTGGGCTGCGTCTTCGACGATGGGCAGGGGCACGGCGGGCAAGGCTGCCGGCCGGCCAAAAAGATGCACGGGGATCACGGCACGGGTTCCGGGTCCACAGGCAGATGCCGCGGCCGCCGGATCGAGGTTGAAGCTCGCTTCGTCGATGTCCGCGAACACCGGACGCGCACCCAGGCGGGCGATGCCGCCCACGGTGGCATAGAAGGAAAAGGGCGTGGTCACGACTTCGTCACCTGCGCGCACGCCAAGGGCCATGAGCGCGACCAGCAAGGCGTCGGTGCCCGAGGAAAGCCCGACCGCGCGGCGGACCCCGAGCGTCGCCGCCAGCTCGCGCTCGAAACCCTCCACCTCGGGACCGAGGATGAACCCCCCGCTGTCCAGCACCCGCGCCATGGCCGCGAGCAGCGCCTCGCGCAAGGGGGCGAGCTGCGCCTTGACATCGAGCAGGGGCACCTTCACCGCTTGTCCTCCGGCCGAAGGATCTTGGCCCCGCTCTCGTCACGACCCTCGGTGAACTTCTTGCCGCAGGCCGCGCACACCGGAGCGCTGCCGCTCGGCAGGCGAACCCCGCAGCGGCACATCCAGCCCACCACCCGGCCGGGCACGCCCATCACCAGGCCATGGGCGGGAACGTCCTTGGTCACCACCGCACCCGCCCCGATGAAGGCATAGGCGCCGATGGTATGGCCGCACACCACGGTGGCGTTGGCCCCGATGGAGGCGCCGCGGCCCACCCGCGTGGTGCGGTACTCGTGCTTGCGCTCGATGAAGGCGCGCGGATTGACCACGTTGGTGAACACCGCCGAGGGTGCCACGAACACGTCGTCCTCCAAAATCACGTCGTCATACAGCGAGACGTTGTTCTGGATCTTGCAGCCGGCGCCGATCACCGCCCGGCTCGACACGAAGACGTTCTGGCCGAGCACGCAACCGGCGCCGATGCGCGCCCCGGCCATCACGTGGCAGAAGTGCCAGATGCGCGTGCCCTCGCCGATGTAGGCCGGCTCGTCGACAATCGCGCTCGCATGGGCGAAGTACCCCTTCCCTGCTCCGCTCGGCGTGTTTGGCTCGGCCATCGCCGACCATAGTACACCACCCCGCGGTCGCAGGCCCGATCGCGCGGCTAGTACACGACGCCGAGCCGGAAGAGGAACACGTGCTTGGTGTAGTCGATGCCCGCGCCCGGCCCGGTGTGCAGCGTGGTCCGGTTCAGGCTGAGCGCGTAGCTGGCTCCGGCAAGCAAGAACTTGCCGATCATGTAGTCGATGGCCGCACCGGCCGTCGTGGTGTCGTCGCTTCGGGTTTCGGTTCCGTAGCGCCGATGCTCGTAGCGGCCGTTGAGGTAGGTGACTAGGCGGCTGGCGACGATCTGCTGGTACGCGAAGTAGACCGCGTCGAGGTAGTAGAACTGGCCGACAAAGGGCGAGTTGACGAAGTCGTGGTGATAGCCGAGCCCGGCCCGGGAGAGCAGGGACATAGCGTAGTTGATCTCGGCGACGGCGCCGAGGTTGCCGAGACCCGATGGATTGCTGCCCGTGGAGTAGAAGGCGTTGCTGTAGCCGGCCGCCAGGTTGACGGAGAGCTTCTCGGTCAGAAGCCCGCGCAGACCGAGGAGGGTGCGCAAGGGATAGGAGGAAGACCGGCCACTGCTGAAATAGGTGATCGCCCCCTGCGCCGCCTTCACGTAGATGGTGGTTCTCGGCAGCCAGCGCCAGCCGATGTCGAGCACACCTTCGTTGCCCATGTTGCTGCCGCTGTCGAAGGTGTCCTCGTACTTGTCGATGAGGTTCGAGTAGCGGAGCATCACGCGCAGCCTGCCCCCACCCGGAGCGAAGGTGAGGCTGGCCGAGGCCATGTTGTTGTTCCGGGTGAGGACGTTGGTCGACTTGGTGTACGGCGCCTGCTGGAAGCGGCTGAAGACCTCGGAAAGGGTGAAGCTGAGCGCCTGACCGGAGGAGAACTGGGCCATCCCGCCGACGGAGGGGTTCACGGCGTTCTGCTCGGTGATTTCTTGCTCGCCGCTGCCCACCAGGTACCTGACGATGTTCACCGACCCCGAGACATCGTAGTAGGTGCCGGACGGGATGGTGCCGTCGCGCGCGGCATTGCTGATCTCGAGCCTGGGTGTGATGTGCAGAACCGGCGCAGGGCTGGTGCCGTCCTTGGTACCATAGAACACGTTGGTGTCGTAGCCGATATCGGCGAAGAGCCCCGCGTGCAGGATGGCCTCCTCCCCCAGCTTGAGCCCGGTCGCCAACCCTCTGGTCGTCAGGCTGCGACCGCGTCCCGTGGACAACGATTCGAGCGACGCTCCAGCCGCAGAGCTGGTGAGCTGCATCTGGGCCCATGCGGGAGAGCTTGCCCATAGGGCGAGGCACAGGGCGAGGACGAGTGGCCGAAGTCTCATGGGTTCTTGTCTGGGGTTGGCAGCTTGAATGCAGATCCGCGACAGGTTTTTCAGGATCGGGTGGATGGCCTACTGATAGGGGCTTCCGGGAGGTGGCCGCTCGACCACGGAGGCGGGAGGCTCGGCAGGGGGCGGTTGATCCACGTCGTCCTGAAGGCCCGGCGGTACTTCGATGAACACCCTGGTGGGACCTACGTAGTTCGTTTCCGCGCCGACGCACGCATCAGCCTCGGTGCGCAGCACCTGCACCTTCTGGTTGATGATGGTCACACGGGTGTACTCGTGCAGTGCCGCCCCTTCATCGCGACGCGATATCATATCCTGCAGAGCCTGCAGGGCCTGGTCCATCATATTGCCGTTGACCTTCACCTGGGTCAGCTTGTCGAGCAGGCAGTTCAGGCGAATGACGTCCTTGTCGCTCTTGGCCTGCTGAACCTGGGTCTGGATCTGGAGCACGATGGCCTCGATCTGGCCGCGGTATTCTCGCCCTTGCGCGAGCATCTCGGCCCCGCTGATGGTCGGCGTCTGTGGCGCCACAGGCGGAGGGCCGGGCGCGGCTGGTGGAGCCCCCCCTGCCGGGGGTGCGGCCCAGCTCGCCGATGTGGCGAGGAGGACGAGACCCGTCACGCTGATTGCTCTTGCCATGTTGAACCTCACGGATGTCACGCACCTGGACCAGGGGGCCCCCATTATAACTCGGGGGAAAGAACATGGAAACTCATTTCGCAGCGCACAATGTGTTATCCCGACTCGCATGCTCATTGGGACGCCTGGAAAACAAACGGGTAGACCACGTCCACCGATCCCCCTGACGGGGCCGGGAAGCGCCAGCGGCTGACCAACCCCTTGATGCATGAAGACACCTCGCCGTCGCCGACGCTGTCTTCATCGATTTCCACGGCCGAAACGGTGCCTGCCGCGGTGATGGTCCAGCGGATCTTGATCTTGCCGCTGAGATTGGGGTTGCGCTTGAGCGCGCGCTCGTAGCAGGCCTTGATGGCGCCGATGCGGGCGCGCACCTCTTTCGACACCAGCGACGGATCGAGCTCGCCGTCCACCGCCGGGGCCTCGCTCCTGACGATGCCGCTGACTTTCTTCTCGGTCGCGCCGGCCCCCGTGCTTCCGCCCGCGATCGTGCCGCCGCCCCGCAGACCCGAGATGTCGGCCACCTTGCCCGAGCCTCCGGTGCCGGTCTTCACCCCGCGCAGCGAGGCGTCGCCGGTGGCGACGGTAAGACCGCCCACCCCTTGGAATGCCTTCTCCTGGTCGCGGTCGACATCGCCCTTGCCGAGGACGTCGGCGATCGACCCCGAGCCGTCGGCCTTGGCGCCGAGCAACTTGAGGATGCCGGTGTTGCGAACCTGCTCGGCCAAGCGCGCCCGCCGTTCCGCATCGATGCGGGCTTTCTCTTCCGCCGAGATCTCCTTCTTGGGCGTCTTGCTCGGGGCCGACACGGCCACCTTCTTCTCGGCCTTGGACTCGTCCGGCTTGTCCTTGTCTTCGCCCTTCTTCGTCTCCTGCTTGGGCGGCGGCGCCCTCACCACCATCTGCACGAAGCGGTCGGGGATCTCCTCGATGTCCGGCTTGCGCGGCCAATCCACGCTGCGCAGATAGAGCACGAAGACGAGGTGGGCGACGAACGAGCCGACCGCGGTCGCGGTGTAGAACCAGTCCATGCCGGTGAAGAACGACCCTCGCACCGAGGCGGGAAGCTGCGGCCGCGGCTGGGGCGGCGGCGGGGTGACGAACTGGAAGAGAATGCTGAGGTCACCCAACGTGACCTTGCCGCGCGACCGTTCGTCGAGCAGGTAGCGCGAGCTTTGCCCTTGCCGGCGCAGGCGGCCGGCCTGCTTGAGCTGGGCCAGCGAGATGACCTCGTTGCCCACCGCGATGCGGGCATCCATGGCGTCGGCGAAATTCGCGATGTAGCCGCGCGGGGTGGCCTCGAAAAGGATCCACTGCTTGGGCAAGGCCTCGGAGGGGACCGCGAAGGTGGCTTTCGCGGACCAGCCGATGCTGATGTTCTCGCGCTTGCGGATCAGCCTTTCCTCGACGATGCGACCGCCCTGGACGATCCCGATACGCAGAATGCGAGTCTTAGCCGCGGCCGAGCCGTCGGTCCTCGCTGTTGTGGCTGTCTTCTGCATCGCCATCCTGCGTTCCCTCGTGGTCAGTCCATCTAGAATGGTGCCTTCGTCACGCTGTCGAGAATCTTGGGCACGAAGTCCTGTTTCAGCTCGTGCCAGTCGTAGTTTATGCTGGATTTCTGCAGGACGTAAAAAGCCTCGGGTTTCTGGATCTTACCCTCGATGACGATCTCGCCTTCGATCTTGTAGATCTTCTTTCCACCCGCCCCGCGCTCGATCTTGACTTTGGCCTGCTGCTCCTCGGCAGCGGGGGCCGGCACCTGGGCCGCCGCCTCGGCCTTCACGGGCTCAGCCTTGACGGGAATCTCCGCGGCGGATCCCTTCTTCTTGGATTGGGCCAGAAGGGCCGGGGACAAGAGGGCCAAGACCAAGAAGCCGGCCAAGGCAACGAGCCAGGGATTCGGGTGCAGAGAACGGTCTCTCATGGCGTCCTCGGGTCTGGCTGTGGGGGCGCGGCCGGAAGGGGTGCCGGGTCCGGAGTCGCGGGCCCTGCCGAGGGTAGGGCCGGAGGCATGGCGCTCGGGGCCGGGGCCTTCTTGGCATCCTCGGCGGCCTTCTTGGCGGCCCGCTGACGCTCGCGCTCTTCCTGCTTCTTCTGCCGCTCGATGCGCTTCTCTTCCTTCTTGATGCCCTCTTGTGCTTCGTTCACGTAGGCGTCCACCTCGGGCGGCACGCTCTGGCCGGCGCCGGTGAGCATCTGCCGGTATTGCTGGAAGTAATTGATGGCGGTGTTGAGCTTCGCCGTGGTGTCCATGTCGGGCATCTTCTCGGCGTCGAGGTACAAGATGCCGAGGTTGTGGACCGCGTCGGCGTAGCGCGGGTAAAGCGAGAGGGCTTGCTTGTACTCGGCCAGGGCCCGGTCGTACTGCTTGACCCCTCGGTAGGCGTTGCCCAGATTGAGGTGCGCCTTGGAGAAGGTAGGCTGGAGCTGCACCGCCCTTTCCAGCACCGGACCCGCCTCGCGGTAGTTCTTGGCCGTCAGGTACTGCGCACCCAGGTTGTTCCACAAGACGGCGTTGTCCGGCTTGGCCTCGGCCGCTTTCTTGAAGAGCTCGATGGCTCCCGGCGTGTTCTTCTTCTCGACCTCCATGAAGGCGAGCATCTGGTAGATGTCTGCACGGTCCGCCTCGCTGGCGCCGGCGTTCTTCATCATCTCGCCCAAGGTCTTGACCCACTCGTACTTGCCCAGCTTGAAGTAAGCCTTGGCCATGACCAGCATGGCAGGGGTGTAGCGTTCGTTGCGGTTGAGCGCAGCCTTGGCCTGCGCCACCGCTCCTTGGTAGTTGCGCGCGTCGAAGAGCTTCTTCGCCGCCTCCACTTCCTGGGTTGGAATCACGGCCGGCGGGGGCTCGCGCCGCTTGCGCACGGCCGGGGCTGCGGTCTCGTCAGCCGACGAAAATGCGGGCCAAGCCGTGCTCGCCGCCAGGACCAGGACCACAAAAGAAAGCCGCCGCATCATGGATACTCCACCCCGATCCGTTCATCCTTGACGAAGGGGAACTCCTCGGGAAGGTACTTCGACAGGTTCTCCCGCGCCTTCTTCACGTATTCGTTGGTCACGCCCAGATCGGCCGCGCGGGCGAGCGTCGCCTTCCACTGCCGCTTGGCCTCGTCCTCGACCGGCGTGACGAACTGGTAGATGGCGTCCTTGTACTGGGTCTCGGCCACGCCGCACAGCTCGGGATCGACCTTGCACGCCTTCTTGGAGAGCTTCTTGACGTCTTCCGGCGGGTTGTCCGCCGCCTTCACCAGCTTCTGCGCGAACTCGTAGAAGATGTCGCCCCGACGGAGGAACGAGGCCAGGGTCCAGTTGGCGTCCTTGTAGTCCCAGATCTTGGCGTACTCCTCCTGCAACGCCTTGGCCTCGGTGGTGAAGGCGTCGAAGACCTTCCTCACCTGCTTGGGGTCGCTGGCAAAACGCAGGGTCTTGGCCTGGAAGGCCTTGAACTTGTCCTCGAGAATCAAGAAATCGGCCTTGGCCGCGGCCGCCGCCGCGGGCGTGGCGGGCGGAAGCCTGCGGGCGATGAACTCGTCACGCACCTGCTTGTAGGCACCAAGCATCGCGCGCCTGTCGCGCCCCTGCTCGGCCAGCGTGGCGAGCTCGAGGTGTGCCTTCACCACGTATTCGCCCGCGGGCTGCACCTTGCCGTAGCGCTTGATGAGCTCGCGCAGGCAGGCCGACTCCTTGCCCGCATCCCTGGCTTTCTCGTAGGCCGTGCAGGCGAACGAGAAGGCCTGCGCCGACTCGGCCGGCTTGTCCGCGATGGTATTCGCGTACTTCTTGTAGAGGTCGGCGGCGCGGTCATACTGCTGATCGTTGTCGAGGAGCTGGGCCGCGATACCCAGGGCTTGCTTGCGATGCTCGTAGTTCTCGAACTTGGGATCTGTCGCCACCTTGAGGTAGCCGCCCACGGCCTTCTCGAACTCGAAGAAGCGGAACTGGTTGCGGGCCGCGTTCCACACCGCGTCCCGGGCCAGGGCGCTGTCGGGGTAGTCACGCGCCAGACGCTCGTAGCATCTGGTGGCTTCGCCGTACTTGTAGATCTTCTCGTAGATCACGCAGGCGTTGTTGAGGTTGCTGGCCGCGTCCTGATCCTTGGGGTTGGCGGCGATGAGATCGAGGAGGTCCAAGGCCAGGCCCTCGTCGAGATCGGTGGCCGTCCTGCTGCGCGGCTGGGCCCCCGCCCCCGTCGGCCCGGCGGTGGTCGCGACCCGCGCCGGGGCCGCCGCGCCCGTGACGATGGCGATGCCGCCCGCGCCCTCGCGGCACTGGATGAGCTGCCGGCTCGTGCCCTTCTCCTCGTTCTCGAGGGCGATGTCGAGGCGTTTCTTGATGACCGTGGTCTTGACCGAAGCCTTGATGTCCTGGATGCGTGAAAGGTAGGGCTTGGCCAAGGGCGACTTGCTGCAGGGCGATTCACTGAACTTGTCGACGATCTGGAGCAAGCGGCCGAGGGCGCAGTCCTTGGCCTCCTCATCCTCGACGCTGTAGTCGATGAAGTAGGTGGTCAGGACCGCGTCGTAGGCTTTGAAACCGACCTCCGGCTTGCTCGCGCAGTAGGCGTCGGACATCTCGCCCAGGCGGGCGCGCGCCTCGGGCCACTGCCGGTGCTTGAGCAGGATCACCGCCGTGGCGTAGCGCAGATCCGGGACCCGGTCGTCGGGCAGATTGGCAACGTACCAATCGAGCGCCTCTATGTACTTCTTGTACATCTCGTGCATGGGCAGCGCGGTGACCGGCGGCTTGGTGTTCTTCTCATCGGGGATGGGCGGATCCTCGATGCGCCTTTCCTGCTTGAGCCTGTCGATGATCTCCTCGATGGCCTTGATGACCTGCAAGGCCGCGTCTTTCTGGTACTTGTTGTCGACGTTGGAATCGCGCACCGCCAGGTAGGCGGGGATTGACTCCTGCACCTTGCCGCCGTAGTAGAGGGCGTCGGCATAGAAGGCCGAGAACTCGTAGGTGCGTTTGGAGTTGGGATAGGCCGCGAGGTACTTCTCGTAGAGCTCCGCGGCCGTGCGGTAGGCCTGCCGGCACTCCTCTTGTTTGTTCAGGTCCGAGGTGTCCTGCAGCCACTTCGTCCGGCATGCCTGGGCGGCCGCGTGCACGTTGGTCGCGGCGGTCAGAAGCGCGTCCTCGGCCAGTTGCGCCGCCGCCTCCAGGGCCTCCGGGTTGCTGGCGTTCTGGCGATACCACTCGCTGCCCTTGCTGTAGTTGCGGCCGAGCAGCTCGCGCTCCTTGGCCGCGGCGATGAGGTTGCGATCACGCTCGTAGGCCCTGATGACCTTCTCCTGCAGCTTGGGGGCGTCGGCGAAGTACGGCCACATCTGCAGGATGTACTTGTAGACGGCGATGGCCTCGGTGTACTTGGTCGAATCGAAGTAGATGTCGCCCAGGCGCTGGAAGACTTCCTTGACGTGCGGCTCGCCCTCGCGGCCGCGGTAGAAGCCCTGTGCGCGCTGCAGGCCGGTTTCCGGATCCGGCACGCTGTCGCCGTCCCAATCGGGCTCGGAGAAGCTGATGCCGAGGTACTGCACGGCCTCGGGCCGCAGGTCGGAGCCGAACTTGTCGCCCGCCGCCTTCTTGCTGTCGGCCCACTTGACCAGGCCGTCGAACTCGCGAATGGCGTCGAGGAACCGGTTGTCGCGGTAGTACGACCACGCCAGCTTGTAGATGGCCTTGTCGTAGTACGCGGAATCCTTGTATTGCAGCACGCGGCCGTAGGCGGAGATGGCATCCGCCAGCTCGGCCGCGTCGAAGTGCATCTCGCCCACGCGGGTCCACGCCTCGGGAAGGAACTTCGAGTCCTTCTTGATGGGAAGGCAGTCCTTGTAGAAATCGGTGAGCGCCCCCTTGCCCTGCCCGCTGGCAACCGGTCGCTTCTGCGGCGGATCGAGGGGTTTGTACTGGTTGCTGCACACCAAGGCCAGGAGAGCCTGGCGCGCCTCCGGCTCCTGTCCCATCTCGCCGAGACAGAAGCCGAGCAGGTAGTAGGTGGCGTCGAGCAGACGGTAGTTGGGGAACTCGACCAGGAGGCGGCGATACAGGCTCACGGTCAGGCCGTAGTCGGCCTTGGGCGGCGGCGCGGTGGGGGGATTGGGCGAATCGAGGGCCTTCTGATAGCTCTCCTGCGCGGCGAGGAATTCGTCGGACGACTTCTCGTAGTAGAGCTCGGCGAGCCGGAACATCACGTCCGGCGTCCACTTCTTGTCCGCCGGGTACTTGCGCAGGAAGCCCTCGAGCACGACGATGGCGTCCATACGCCGCTGCCGCTCCTCTATCTCGTTGCCCGAGATCATCGGCTCGTACTTCTCGCGGATCGCCCTCACCCTCTGGTTGTACGTGCGTCGGATGATGCTCGCGGCGGCCTTGCGGAAGCCGCCGACCTCCTCGCTCCAGCGGGCGAGATCCGCCGCCAGCTCGTCGATGGCCTTGGGATCGACGGGCCCGGACCTCGGCCTCGACCCCGCGGCCTCGGCCAGGCCCGCGGCGAAGAGCGCGGACAGGAAGGCGGCGCGAGCCAGCCCGCGTGCGATTCGAATCGTACCCTGCCCCGCCACGCCTACTTCTCCTCCTCAAGCAACGGCCGGAAATCCTCCTCGACCGTCTTGAGCTCCAGCTTCTGCTGGTTGATGAGCTTGGACACCGTGGAGGTGCGCTCGTCCTTGAGTCCCCAGGCCACATCGACCAGGCCGACATCCGACTGCACGAGAAGGTCGTAGAAGCGGTCGGTGACCTTGGACAGCATGGCGAAGGCGAGGCCTCCGCCGAGGCTCTGCGACTCGCTCAGGATGCCGCCAAGCTTGCCGCTCGCGGTTTGCAGGGCCCCCCGCTGGGCTGCCAGCTCCTGCTTGAGCTCGCCCAGTCGTTTCTGGGCCACGCCTTCGAGCTTGCTGTCGATTTCGGCAAGCCGGGCTTGCACGCCGTCGGCACGCACGAGGATGTTGGCGATGGCATCGAAATCGCCCTGAGCCCCGGAAGACAGCCGCAGGCGCACGCCCTGGTAGATGTCGCGCTCCTTCCTCATGGCCGCGAGCAGGGCCGCGATGGCCCCGCGGTCGGAATCGCCGGTGGCCACCCCCACCGTGGCCTCGCGCACGGCCTCCGCGATGTTGTTGCGGATGCGATCGTTTTCGGCACGCAGCTCGGCGATGGCATCGCGCAGGCTGGCCACCGGCTGGACCAGCTCCTCGGGCCGGATCTTCTGGTCCGCGCGCGACTTGATGAAGTACTGCTCGATGGCGACCAGCTCGGCCTCCATGCCTTGCACCACCACGCTCAGCTCGGACGCCCGGCCGTCCAGTTGATCGAGTTCGGTGCGCGAGCGCTTCTCCCGCTCGCGGAGCGCTTCGGCCGTGAGCGGCAAGCCGACGAGCTGGTTTTCCGCGGTCATGCGCTCGACCGCCAGCCGCTCCAACCTCCCCTTCTCCTCGACCGAGAGAGCCGACGCGGTCAAGTCGCGCATCTTGGCCACGAAGCGCTGGCGGATGGCCACGATCTGATTGAGCACCTCGGAGGTCCGCGTGCGCACCGAGGCCAGGTCGGGGAAGATGCCGACCTGGAGCTGGCCGCCCACCGCCATCTCGAGGCGGCTCAGCGTCTGCTCGGAATCCTTGATGCCGCGTTGGAGCTCACTCACCTCCTCGGTCAGCACCAACACGCGCCCCACCTCGGGATCGCCTTTCACCCACTTGGCCGCAGGCTTGGGAATGAGCACGCCGATGTCGAACTTCTCCAAGCCCTTGCCGACCAAGGAATCGAAGTACTTGGGCTCGGCCCGGCACTTGTCGAGGGTGAGCTTGAGCTGGGTGTGGACGGGAGCGAACTCGTCTCGAGCCTGCAGGAAGGCATCGTTGGCCAAGGAGAAGTTGCCCAGCCGCACGTGCAGGTTGCCCATGAGCAGGCGTAGCTCGGGGGCTTGCGGGCCGTCCGGGTCCTGCAGCAGCATGAGGTCGAGGGCGCGGTACGCCGCCCGGAAATCCTTGGCCTTGATGGACGTCCACGCCAGCTCGTTCATGGCTTCTTCGAAGTGAGGCGACTGGCGCGGAATGCTCGCGTAGGCCTCGCGGGCCTTGTCGAACTGGTCGCGCTCGTAGTTGATGCGCCCGATGGCCAGGCGGGCCATCTCCTGGATTTCCTTCTCGGCGTCGTTGCGCGGCTGGGCGCGGGCAACGTAGTCGAACCAGGACAGCGCGGTGGCCAGGTCACCCTTCTTGAGCAAGGTCGTCGCGGCGAGGTATCGCGCCTGGAGGAAGTAGGGGCTTGCCTGGGGGATGTTGGAGAGGGTTGCGAGCGCCTCGTCGAGGCGGTCGCGGAAGTAGGCGTACTTGCCGCGCACGTAGGGCACCGAGGGCTCGAGCCGATCGGGAGGGATGTTCTCCAGGCGCTTGAGATAGCTGTCGACGTTTTCGAAATTCTCGGTACGCAACGAGATCTCGACGAGCCGCTGCAGGGCCTGCTGCTCCAGGCGCGAGCCGGTGTTCTTCTTGGCCTCGATTTCGAGGTAGTGGCGGGCCGAGTTGTAGTCCTTCTCCTGGAAGAGCGCTTCACCCAAGAGAACCAAGGCGTCGTCGTACCCCTGGCTTCCGGGATACTTCTCCACCACGTCGAGCAGGACCGTGGCGGCCTCGTGGTAGTTCTTGAGCTTGAAGAGCATCTCGGCGTCCACCACCCGGCGCATTGCGAGCGTGGGATCCGGGGGCGCCGCCGCCTTGAAGTCGGTGGAAATCGATCGCACCCGTTCCTCGAGATCGACCAGCCGGTTGCCCGCGTCTTCGAACTCGCCGGCCCGCACGCGTGCGCCGGGCAGAAGGGCGGCGGCCAAGACAGCCGCCAAAACCCCGTGCCGGGCACTCATGTAAGGAGAATCCCCTGTCGGCTTGTGCATCGGAAGTCCCAAGGCGTGCGCGCGCTACTGCTTCGCCGCCGGCATGCCTGTTCCCTCGGGTGCTACCAGGTTGACCTTGAATTCCACCGCGGGCTTGTCTTCCATGTTGGTGGTGAAGCCCCCCTTCTCGTAGCCCACCACGGTCACTACCGTGGCCTTGCCATCCGCGGCGATGAAGGTGTGGCTGGAGCTGGTCTTGAACTTGTAGCCCTTGAGGTAGCTGAACACGCCGAAGCCGCTGCCCTGGTAGACGAGCTGAACCGTAAGGGTGTGGTTGCCGGGCTGGATGGCGCCGTTGTAGACGTCGAACTCGGGCATGTCCGCCAGCCGACCGGTGTCGTCGACCTTGTTCATGATTTGAACACCGTCCAGGGCATACACGACCTTGATGAGGCGGAAGGTGGCGCCCATCTCGTTCTTGTGCTTGATGACGCAGCGAGATGCCCCGATCACGCCACCGAGAACGGTCTCCTTGAGCAGGTTGAGCCGGGCGCGGGTGCGAAAGACCTGTTCCTTGAGCTCGTTCACGTTATGTTCCAGCGCCTTGAAGCGAACCGCCGCTGACCCGGCGTCGCCTGGAGCTGGAGCCGGGGCGGCCGCTTCAGTTGGTATGGGAGCGGGAGCTGGGCCGGGTGACCTGGCCTCCGCGGCTTGCGCACGCGGAGCCATGGCACCGAAAACGATCAAAAAGCCCAGAAGCCCCCTAGTTCGTCGCGTCGTCATCTCAAAGCTCCTTCCGAGCATCCGGTATCGAGTCCCCAAGTATCACCGTTCCGTGGTATGCGCGAAAGCGTCATACCTCCGGGTGGATAGTTTATATCAGGCAACTCCGCGTCCAGTCAAAAGCACATCACTCCTTCGGGTCGCGGAAGTCGCCCCCCGCGGCCTCCACGTCAAAGCGCATCTTATCAGAACTCAAAGTCATTCGCCTGGGCGCGGCTTTTTTTCCGACTCGGAAGGCGTTGGCTCCCTTCCTACCTTGGCAAGAGCGCCCCACGCGAGCTCGAGAACCTGGCCTAGACCCTCGCCCGATATCGCGCTGATTCCATGGATCTCGATTGCGCGACGTGCAAACAGCTTCTTGAGGGCGGGCAGGCGCTTGCGCACAGCCGGCACATCGATCTTATTAAGTACCACGATCTCGGCCCGCTTTCCGAGCTCCGGGTCGTGAAGGCCAAGCTCGCGGCGCAGGGTGAGGTAGTCGCGCAGGGGCGCGCGGCCCGGGACTCGCAGGACTTCCAAGAGATGGATGAGCACGCGGGTCCGTTCGAGGTGGCGGAGAAACCGGTGGCCCAGCCCCGCTCCCTTGTGGGCGCCTTTGATGAGCCCCGGGACGTCCGCCAGGACCATGGAGCGTTCGCCCGAGAGCCGAACCACCCCGAGGTTCGGGATGAGGGTGGTGAAGGGGTAGTCGGCAATCTTGGGGCGCGCCGCGGAGACGCGCGCGATGAAGGACGACTTGCCCACGTTGGGGAAGCCGACCAGCCCCACGTCGGCGAGCAGCTTGAGCTCGAGGCGCACCACCCGCTGCTCTCCCGGCCGGCCCGGCTCGAAGCGCCGGGGCGCACGATCGGTCGGGGTCGCGAAGTGCATGTTGCCGCGGCCCCCCTTGCCGCCACGGGCCGCCACGAATCGCTCGCCGTGCCTGCGCAAGTCGGCGAGCAGCTCCGCGGTCTCGTCGTCGTAGACCATGGTGCCGGCGGGCACGCGCAGGACGATGTCTTGGCCGCATCTGCCGTCTTTGTCCTTGCTGCCGCCGCGCTCGCCGGCGGGCGCACGGTGCTCGTGGCGATAGCGAAAATCGAGCAGCGTGGAAAGCCCCTCGTCGACCTCGAGAAGCACGCTGCCGCCGTGGCCGCCGTCGCCGCCGGCAGGTCCACCCTTGGGAACGTACTTCTCGCGCCGGAAAGCGACGGCGCCGTCGCCGCCGTCACCGCCCCACACGCTGATGTGCGCCTGGTCGATGAAGGCGGTCACGCGCGCTCTCCTACGACACCGATCGGTTTGCAAGCCGACCGACTCTCTGGCTGTTCACCACAGAGAGCGCAGAGGCTGCGGAGGACACAGAGAGAGAGCATGAGCGAAATCCCAAGGCTCTCATTCTCTGCGCCCTCCGGCCTCTCCGTGCCCTCTGTGGTGAACATCCTGAGAGGAGTTGGGTGCCAAACCGTTCGGTTCTTCAGGCCCAACCCGCAGTCCGGTTGCCCGCGGCTACGCCGCGTCGATGCTGACCAGTTTGCGGTTGCCCGACCGGCTGAACTTCACCTTGCCGGACTTGAGGGCGAAGAGCGTGAAGTCGCGCCCCATGCCCACGTTGCTGCCGGGATGAAAGAGCGTGCCGACCTGGCGGACCAGGATGTTGCCTGCGAGCACCTGCTCACCGGCGAAGCGCTTCACGCCCCGGCGTTGTGACTGCGAATCGCGGCCGTTGCGCGAGCTGCCTTGACCTTTCTTGTGTGCCATGGCGTCTACGCTCCTGCCTTGATGGAGAGGATCTTGAGCGCGGTGTAGGGCTGGCGGTGGCCCGCCTTGCGCCGGTACGACTTGCGCCGCTTGTACTTGAAGATGACGATCTTCTCGCCCTTCTCCTGCCCCAGGACCTCGGCCTCGACCGCGATGCCCGAGACGTGGGGCTTGCCGACAAGCACGCTGCCGCCGTCGTCGGCGAAGAGGAGGGGTGCGAAAGACAGCTTGTCTCCGGGGGAGGCAGGAAGCTTCTCCACGCGCAGGGTCTCGCCCTCGCTGACGCGGTACTGCTTTCCTCCGGTTTGAATCACGGCATACATGACTTGGGCTCCACAGCGAGGCGCGTAATTTAAAGGAGATTGGCGCGGTGTCAAGGGCCAACCGGCGGCCTAGCTCGCAGCAGCACCGAGCGGGCGTGGCCGGACAGGCCCTCGGCCTCGGCCAGACAGGCCACGGCATCGGCCTGGGCCGCGACCCCGGCTGCGTCGTATTCGATGAAGGACGTGCGCTTCAGGAAATCCCCCACCCCGAGCGGTGAGGAGAAGCGGGCGCTGCCGCCGGTGGGCAGGACGTGGCTCGGCCCCGCGATGTAGTCGCCCAGGGCCTCGCAGGCCTGGTGCCCGACGAAAACCGCCCCTGCGGCCGTGACCTTGGCGGCCCACTTGCCGGCGTCCGCAAGGGCGATGCCCGCGTGCTCGGGCGCGAGCTGGTTGACCAGGGCCAGCGCGTTTTCTTGGCTTCCGACCACGATGGCCACGCCTTGATTGGATATGGCCTTTTCCGCGATGGCCCGGCGCGGAAGCTGGGCCAGTTGACGCTCCACTTCTTCGCCCACCTGCAAGGCGACGTCCCGGCCGACCGCAACCAGGATGGGCACGGCGAGGGCGTCGTGCTCGGCCTGCGCGAGCAGATCGGCGGCGACCCAGGCTGGATTCGCGGACGCGTCGGCGGCGATGACGACCTCGGTCGGCCCGGCCACCATGTCGATGCCCACGTCGCCGAAGACCAGGCGCTTGGCCGCCGCCACGTAGGCATTGCCCGGCCCGACGATCTTGTCGGCGCGGGGAACGCTTTCCGTGCCGTAGGCGAAAGCCGCCACGGCCTGAGCACCGCCGATGAGGAAAACCCGATCCACGCCCGCCACGGCTGCTGCCGCCAAGGTTTCAGGCGAAGGTCCGGGCGTGGTCATGACGACCTCGGCTACACCCGCCGCCTTGGCCGGCACCGCGGTCATGAGCACGGTGGAGGGATAGCGGGCTGTCCCGCCGGGGACGTAGATGCCGACGCGGTCGAGGGGCGCATACCGGCACGCGAGGCGAATCCCATTCTCGACGGTCTCAAAGGACCGGTACTGCTCGCGCTCATGGTAGGCGCGAATCCGCTCGGCAGCCTGGGTGAGCGCGGCCATCACCTCGGGCGCGACCTTGGCCACGGCCGCGTCCCGGTCGGCGCGCGCAAGCTCGAGGCTGGAAAGCTCGCGGTTTTCGAAGCGCCGGGTGAATTCGCGCACGGCCGCATCGCCCCGGGCCCACACCTCGGCCACGATGGCGCGCGCGGCCGCCGCGATGGCTTCGGGCAGCGACCCCGAACGGTGGACGAGCTTCCTGACTTCGACGTCGAAACCCGCATCGCCCTCGATGATGGTGCGCAGCATGCAGGGAAGCTACCTTCCGCCCGCGTGATGCGCCAGAGAAAGTGCCTTTCGGGCGAATCGAGATGGGGAGCGAATCAAAACACAGCGCGGGCTTCGCCCGCAACCGAAGAAGGCTGCTGGCTGCTGGCTGCTGGCTTCAGCTTGATCGGCTGAGAACGGCAATCACTTTCTCCACTGCGCGAAGGGCGTAGCCGTGGTGCGCCTTGAGGGGATCACGACTTGTGACCCAGCCCTTCGGCCTGAGGGCTCCCGCCCGGAGCCTGAAGCCTCATGACGCAGCCGGCCGCCCGTCAACGCCGGGACTTCAAGGCGGCCCGATATTCGCGGATGGCTTGACTGGCCGTGGGTCGGTCGAGGTGACGGGCGATCTCGGCCAGATCGATTCCGGGAAGTACCGCGCTCTCGCCGGACTCGACATATTCGTCCCCCTGCAAAAGATGCGCGGTGATGCGTCCGCGACGCCAGAACCAAACCTCGCGCACGCCGAGCTTGGCGTAGATGCCAAGCTTGTCGATTCCCCCCGAAGTCCATACCACCTCGATGGCAAGGTCGGGCCGTTCGGGCTCCGAAGCTGCCCCGAACACGTAGCACTCGTCAGGCTCCAGCCCACAGGTTTCTGCCTTGCGCTCGAGCGTCCACGAGCCGAAGGGCGAGAACTCGATCTGGTTTTCCTGACACCAGACCTCGACCAAGCGACCGATGAAGGATTTCAAGGACTCGTGGGATCGGGATGGAGTCATGAGTTCGAGTACCCCCGGCAGGTAGGCGATGCGCGGCACGGGATTCTCCCCCCGCACCTCGAGCACCCTCTGGTAGTCGGCCCAGGTTGCGCCGCGCAGAACGACGATACGGTCTTCCGCAGGGGTTTCGTCGTGCTCATCCAGTCGCGCGGCCAGAATGGGCGGATCCTACCCGACCTTTGCAGACTCTACCAGCCGAAGGCGTTCTTCCGCGGTCGGCGGTTCGTGCAATTGGGCTTGACCTCGCGCCGGGTGCCCGAAAGGATGCCGTCGCTATGGCGAGACGGATGAAGTCGAAGGCCGGGGGATTCTTGTCCCTTTTGCGCTCGGGTGATGTGCGCGGCCTGTTTGCGAGCTACTCGGATCTCGCGCTCGCGGTGCTGGTGGCGGTGATCGTGGCAACCATGATCGTGCCCTTGCCCACGTTCCTCCTCGACCTGCTCATCACCCTCAACATCGCCGCGGCGCTCACCCTTCTTCTCATTGCCATCTACGTCGGCGATTCCCTCAAGATCGCCACCTTCCCCAGCCTGCTTCTGCTCACGACCTTGTTTCGCTTGGCCATCGAGGTCTCGGCCACCCGCCTCATCTTGCTTCGGGCCGACGCCGGCCAAGTCATTCACGCCTTCGGCAGCTTCGTAGTCGCCGGCAACCTGGTGGTCGGCGTGGTGGTGTTCCTCGTTCTGACAACCATCCAGTACATCGTCATCGCCAAGGGCTCGGCCCGGGTGGCGGAGGTCGGCGCGCGTTTCACCCTCGATGCCATGCCGGGCAAGCAGATGGCCATCGACGCCGAGCTGCGCAGCGGCCACATCGATGCGCAAGAAGCCCAGCGTCGCCGCAACCTGCTCGCGCGTGAGTCGCAGTTCTACGGCTCCATGGATGGGGCGATGAAGTTCGTGCAGGGCGATGCCGTGGCCGGCATCGTCGTGCTGCTCACCAATATCGTGGGTGGCCTCGCCATCGGGCTTGTGCAACGAGGCATGGAGCTTTCGGCCGCGATTCGCACCTACACCCTGCTCACCATCGGCGAGGGCCTGGTGGCGCAGATCCCGGCGCTCGTGATTTCGACCGCAGCCGGCATCCTGGTCACGCGCGTCTCGTCCGAGGAAGAGGGCGGCCATCTCGGCAAGGACATCGGCCGGCAAGTGCTGGCCCATCCCAAGGCCCTGGCGGTCGTGGCCGCCCTGCTCGCCGTGCTGGCGCTGATTCCAGGCTTGCCCGCGCTGGCCTTCTTGATTCTGAGCGCCGGCTTTGGTCTTCTTGCCTACCGGCTTCTGGCCGGCGAAAGGAGGGGCGCCGCCGCAGCGCGGGCGCCCTTGCTGGTTCCCCTGGCCGTGGATCTCTCGCCCGACCTCTACCAGATCGTCGCGCCGCGGACGGCAGGCACGGCGGCCGCGTGGGAGGCGACCTTGCGCGAGCGCTTCTTCCTCGACACGGGCATCACCCTGCCTGCGCTCGCCCTGCGCGAGGCGAGCGACCTCGGGCAGGGAGGGTTCATCATCCGCGTGCGGGAGATGCCGGTGCAAAGCGGCACGATAGCGGCCGGAACCACCGCCGCGTCTTCGCTTGAAGAGGCCCTGCCCGCACATCTTCTGCGCGCCCTCCACCGACACGGGCACCTCTTCGTCGGCATCCAAGAGACCCAGGGCCTGCTCGACGCGGTCGAGCGAACCCATCCCCACTTGGTGCGTGAGGTGGTTCCCAAGGTGGTCGGCGTGTCCGTGCTCGCCGATGTGCTCGAGCGCCTGGCCCGGGAAGGCATTTCCCTGCGCCATCTGCCCGACATCCTCGACGCCTTGGCCAAGCGACCCGAGCCCGCGGGCGACGCCGCCGCGCTCGCCGAATGGGTGCGCGCGGCCTTGCGGCGGCAACTCACCTTCAAGTACGGCGGCGCCGCCAAGGTCGTGCCCGTGTTCTTCCTCGATTCCATGATCGAGGAAACCTTGCGCGAGTCGATCCAGCCCGACGGCAGCCTGGTCCTCGAACCACAGCTTTGCCGCGACCTCCTGCAAGCCCTCACGCACGCCGTGGCCCCGGTGGCGACGCCGGTCATCCTGACCAGCAAGGACATCCGCCGCCACCTGCGCGAGCTCCTGGAACCTACGCAGCCCCAGGTCGCGGTCCTGGCCCACCAGGAGCTTCTGCCCGAGGCCAAGCTCGAAAGCCTCGGCCAGATTTCCGTGGGCGGCTAAGCCCTGCGCTGGAAGAACTCGCCAAAGCCGCTGGGGAGATGAAAGACCAAAGCCAGGCGACCCATGCGCAGCCTCTCCTCGCCCTGCAGGCGATGCGGCCGGAGCGCCGTCAACATCACGTCGTTGACGCGGGTGCCATTCCTGGTGCCGAGGTCGGTGAGGCGGTATTCGCCGTCGACCAACGCCAAGATGCAGTGCTTCTTGGACATGGTGTATTCGGGAATCACCAAGTCGTTGTCCGCGCAGCGACCGATGGTCACGGGCCCCGGCGCGGAGTTGCGGCCCTTGACCACGGGAAAGACCCGGCCGGCCAGCGCGCATTCCTCGACATAGTCGCCGCCCACGGCGGTCATGGTACCGCTCCGACTCAGATTCCCGTCCTGCACTTCGCCGCCGATGCCGGTCACGACGAGCACGGGCCACGGATACGCGCGCACAAACCCCTGCGCGCCCAAGCGCTTGTACTCGGCTTCGTATTCCCGTAGGTAGTTCAGCATACGCCCGCGGTCTCTAGCCGTCGCTAGGAAGATCCTTGTGGATGTAGTGCCGCCCCTCGGGGCTGTAGTCGGTGGTGCATTGGCCGCGGCCGTGGAGGAGCCAGCGATAGGTGCAAAGGCCCTCGACCCCGACCGGGCCGCGCGCGTGCAGCTTGTCGGTGCTGATGCCGACCTCGGCTCCCAGGCCGAAGCGGTAGCCGTCGGAGAAGCGGGTGCTGGCGTTGTGGAACACGCACGCCGAATCCACTTCGGCAAGGAAGCGGCCGGCGGCCTCCGCGTCTTGGGCCACGATGGCGTCGGTGTGGCTCGACCCGTGTTCTTCTATGTGGGCGAGGGCCTCGGCGATCCCCGGCACCTGCCGGATCGACAGCACCAGGTCGCCGTACTCGGTGTCCCAGTCGGCTTCGCTCGCTGCCTTCATCTGCGGGTGCCGCTTGCAGGTTTCCGCGCAGCCGCGCAGCTCGACCTTCTGCTCGGAAAGCGCCTTCACGCAGGCATCCAGGGCCGCGCCTGCGCCGGCGTCCCAGAGCAGGGTCTCGACCGCGTTGCACGCCGCCGGGTAGCTGCATTTGGCGTCGACCAGAATCCTGGCCGCCATGTCCGCATCCGCGGACGCGTGCAGGTACACGTGGCAGATGCCGTCGGCGTGGGCCATCACGGGGATGCGCGAATGGCCGCGCACGTGGCGGATGAACGGCGAGGAGCCGCGCGCGATGATCATCTCCACCAGGTCGTCCATACCGAGCAGGCTCTCGACCTCGGCCCGGTCTTCGAGGAGCACGATGGCGCGCGGGTCGATATCGTGCTTGGCCAGCACCTGCTGCGCCAGCGCCGCAAGCGCCCGGTTGCTCGCCGCCGCCTCGCGGCCGCCCTTCAAGGCCACCGCGTTGCCGCTCTTCCAGGCCAGGCTCGTGATCTGCACCAGGGCATCGGGCCGCGCCTCGAACACCACCCCGAGTACGCCGAGCGGCGAGCTCACCCGCTTGAGGATCAAGCCGTGGTCGAGGATGCGGTGGGTAAGGGTGCGGCCCACCAGCTCCGGCATGCGCGCAAGCTGGCTGATGCCGTCGACCGTGGTGGCGATCTTCTTGGCATCGAGGGAAAGCCGCTTGACCAGGGCCGAACTGAGCCGCCCCGCCGCCTCCTCCTCGCGCGCCCGTGCCATGTCCTCGGCGTTGGCCGCAAGCACGGTTCGCTGGTTTTCGGGCTGGGACAACCCGGCCGCGAAGTCGGAGAGAAGGGCGCTGCGCTCGGGTCCGGAGAGCAAGGCCAGCCGCCGAGCCGCGGCGCGTGCTGCGAGGAGACTTTCACGGAGGTTCATAGCCGGAATTGTACCTGGGGAAAGCCGCGCTGGACACTGGTCTGCTGCTGCTTGGTTTCATCGCTGCACGCAAAGAGTCCTTCGGCAGCCGCGTCATGAGGGCTTCGAGATGAAGGCTCCAGGCTCCTGGCTCCAGCCTGTAGCCTGCAGCCTGTAGCCTGTGGCCTTTATCCTGCAGCCCGCAGCCCTCTTCGGTCTCGGGGAAAGCCCGCGCAGAGGATGTGCCATGAGGCGAGAAATCGGCTAACGTCTCGACCGTGACCAGCAGCGAAGTCGAGGTCAAACGCATCCTTGTCGCGGACGACGAGATCAACATCCGTCGTGTGCTCGAGGCCATCCTGAAGCGCGACGGCTACGACGTGGTCACGGCGGCCAACGGCGAGGAGGCCCTGGCCAGCATGAGCCGGGAGGTCCACACCGTGATCACCGACTTGAAGATGCCCGGCCTCGACGGCATGGGCCTGCTCAAGCGCATGTCGGTGGACTACCCGGATATCCCGGTGGTGATGATCACCGCGCACGGATCGGTGGAAAGCGCGGTCGAGGCGGTGAAGCTCGGCGCCTTCGACTACGTCGAAAAGCCCTTCGACCAGGAGCAGCTGCGGCAGATCGTCGCCAAGGCCCTGAGCACCCACCTGCTCGCACGCCGCGACGCCCGGCCCGAGGACAGTGCGGCGCGCGGCCGCTTTCGCCTGGTGGGCGAATCCGCGGCCATTCGCCAGCTCTACCAGGTGGTGGAGAAGGTCGCCGACACGCCCTCGACGGTGCTCATCACGGGCGAGTCAGGCACGGGCAAGGAGCTGGTCGCGCGCGCCCTGCACGAGAACTCCTCGCGCCGCGGCGGCCCCTTCATCAAGATCAACTGCGCCGCCATTCCCAAGACCCTGATGGAGTCGGAGCTCTTCGGCTACGAGAAGGGCGCCTTCACCGGCGCGGTCGGCTCCAAGCCGGGGCGCTTCGAGCTGGCCCACGGCGGCAGCCTGTTTCTCGACGAGATCGGCGAAATCCCGGTGGAGATGCAGGTCAAGCTTCTGCGCGTCCTGCAGGAATCCGAGTTCGAGCGGGTGGGCGGCATCAAGACCATAAAGGTTGACGTGCGCCTCATCACCGCGACCAACCGCGATCTGGCCGCGGAGATCGTGACCGGGGGGTTTCGCGAGGATCTCTACTACCGGCTCAACGTGGTGCCCATCCACCTGCCGCCCCTGCGCGAGCGCAGGGAAGACATCCCGCTCCTCGTCGACCACTTCATCGCCCGCTTCAACGAGCGCCTGAAGAAGCAGATCAGCGGGGTTGAGCCCGAGGCCATCCTTCGCCTGGTCTCCCACCATTGGCCGGGCAACATCCGCGAGCTCGAGAACGTCATCGAACGCACCATCCTGTTCTGCGAGGGCACAAGCATCCACGTGACGGATCTTCCCGGCGAGCTGGGAGGGGCGTCCCGCCAGAGCTTGCCCGTGCTTGCCCCGCCCCCCGAAGAGCGGCCCCCCGCCGCCTCGGCCTCGAGCGGCAGCCTGCCCGCGCAGTCGAGCTCGGCCACCCTACCCCAGGCATCGACGACCCTTCCTCCCGTGGGTGAGGAGGTGGGGTCGCTCAAGGAAGCGGTGCGCGCCGAGACCGAGCGGGTGGAGCGCGAGCTCATCCAGCGCGCCCTCGACGAGACCGGCGGCAACGTCACCCAGGCGGCGCGCAAGCTCCAGATCTCGCGCAAGAGCCTGCAGACCAAGATGAAAGAGCTCGGCCTGCGCGGCAAGGAACAAGGGTAGCCTACCGTTGCCGGCAAGCGCGGGGCAGTGGTATCGTGGGCGCGCCACCGTGACTCGGACTCGCACAGCCGCTCTCTTGGCCGCCACTTGGGCGCTCGTCTCGGCCCAGGCCGCGGTTGCGGCCGAGGTGACCCAGGTCCTGTCCGCACGCTCGCTCAAGGATTTCGACTTCCGCATCTCGCTTGATTGGCTGCACGAGCAGGCCGGTGGTTCGATCAAGCGCGAGTCGGTCGAGACCACCGGGGTTGCCTTGACCAACGACCTGGTCTACCGCCGGGTCCGCGATTCACTGCTTTTTCGGGGCGAGGTCGGCCTGGTTCACGACTTGAGCTTCTCCCTCGCCGGTTCGGTCGTCCTCGACGACAACCGTGGGCTCGATTTCGACCGCAGCGGGGATTGCGCCGCGAGCCCGTGCGTCGAGTCCCTGCTGCGCGACGGTATCTTGCCCGGCACGCAAGGCACGAGCTGGGGGATCGACGCGGAGAACGGCCGCAGCTTCCGGCCGCCGTCGAATCAGGTCTATAGCGGTCCGACGCGCCACGGTTTCGAGTACCTGGGCCTCGGCTTGCGCTGGGCCGCCCTGAACCAGACCCGCGACCCGGTCAAGCCGACATGGACGTTGGGGATGGAATTCCGCTTCTCGGTGGCCGGGGACCAGCGCTTCGATCCGAGCCGGCCCACCGCCAACCGCAACGTCGGGCTCGGCTACCACCAGTTCATCCTCTCCACCATGGCTTCGCACAAGTTCGCCTCGGTCGAGCCCTACCTCGGTGCCTTCTTCATGCAGCCCATGCTGACATCCGACAGCGTGTTCAAGAACGTGGGCACGGGCTCCTACGCCTCCGCGCAAAGGCGCACGGGAGGCCGGGTCGGCATCGAAGCCATCGTGTGGGACAACCCCAAGATCCCCGCCCACATCGCCCTCGAAGCATCCGGACGTCTCGAGTACCGCTTCGCGGGCTTGGCGCAAAGCGAGCTGTGGGAGGTCCTCTCCGGCGATTCGCGCTGCTCGCCCAACACGAACTTCTGCCGCGCCGGCATCGACGTGGACGCGAGCGGCAGATCCACCCCCAATCCCGGCGTCGTGCGCAGCCCGGCCTATGGGCTTTCGGGTGGAGACGCCGGGTTTTCGGCTCACCTCGGTCGCCACGGGCGCTTGCGTGCCCTCTTCGGCATGCTCTTCGAGGAGGCGCACTTTTTCACCGACGGCGGCTCGCAACACAGCGTGTACGACATCCCCGGCCGGCGCTTCAAGGCCGACGGCATGTACTCCTGGTACTTCCTTCTCGACGTCGCCGGATCCTTCTGACCGCATGCTCCACGAGCACCGGATCCAGGTGGCAGAATACGACAGCGCCCGGGCTCGCTCCGCGGCCTGCCGATTCGTCTGTTCCATCGGCCACGACGTGAGCGACCCGGTTGTCCTTCGGCACGATCGTGAAAGCGGCGCGACGAGCGGACTCGCGCTGGCGTGAGCAACACGATGGAAGAGCCGAGGACGCCGCGGACGAATTCGCGCGTCCGGAAGAAGGAAGGCGCACATCTCACCAGAAAGCAGGCGGCCGGCCCGTGGGGCAGGCCGCCCGGACAGAGTGCCAATCGGTTTGACTCCCGTCGTGAAATCGCACATTTGCGTCGCAGCTACCCTCGGCCCCAATACCCGAACGACGCGCCGCGTGCTTCGCCTGTTTGCACTACACGTATTTGAGGCCGTCCACCACCTGCTGTCGCGACGCCCGCCGGGCGGGATAGAGGGTGACGAAGAGGCAGATGATCTGCGTCGCGCCTGCGACGAGCAGGATCTCGCGCGCGGACACCTCCACCGGCAGGCGGGCGATGAGATACACCTTGGGATCCAAGGGATAGCCATAGAGTGCGGCCAGCCCGCACATGGCCAGCCCGTAGCAGAGGCCCAAGCCCGTGCCCACGAACCCGACCAGGCTGCCTGAGACGAGGAAGAGACGCAGCCGGGCTCCCGCGCGCGCCCCCATGGCCGCCAGGATGGAGACCTCGCGCACCTTGGACAGCACCACCAGGGTGAGCGAGGCGAGGATGTTGAACGCCGCGACCACGATGATGAGCACGAGCAGCATGGAGATGATGAGCTTCTGCATGGCCAGGGCGGTGAAGAGGTTCTTGTTCAAGGTCTTCCAGTCGAGGATGCGCATGTCCGGCCCCAGGCGCGCCTCCACCTGGTCTTCCACGGCCAAGGCCTGCATGGGGTCCGAGAAGCGCAGCTCGACCCCGAAGATCGACTGGCGGGCATTGCCCAACCGCTCGGCGTCTTCGAGGGGAATGAAGGCCAGGCGCGCGTCGTATTCCTGGAACCCGAAGGAGAAGATGCCCACCACGCGGAAGGGGTAGGCGCTGGGGGCCGAATCGAAGCCGCCGGAAAAAGGCACCAGCACCTGCACGCAGTCCCCCACCTTGGCCCGCTCGCGGCGTGCGAGATCCTCACCCAGGATGAGACGGCCGACCATCTCCGGCGAGGCGGCCTCAGCCGCAGGGCCGAGACAGTGAGCCGGCTTGCCCAAGTCGTCGACCGAACCGGCGATCAGGGCGCGACGCAGCTCCGGAAGCCCGTCTGTCGGCACGACGCCCTTGAGGTTGGCGCCTACCTTGCCAATCATCACCTCGCCGGCCGTGAAGCTGAAGCGCGACATGCTCGCCAGGCCGGGCAGGTCGGAAAGCCGCGTCGTCACCTTCACGGCTTCGGCCTCGGCTTCCTTGACGTCGCGCTCGAGTCCGTAGGAAGTCACGATGAGGTGGGCGTTCACCGCCAAGACCTTCTCGCGAAACTCGCGCTCGAAGCCGCTGGTCACGGAAAGCACCACCACCAGGGACGCCACCCCGAGCATCACGCCCACGGTGGACACCGTGGTGAACACCGAGAGGAAGCGCAGAAGGAGAAAGAGAATCGTGACCAGCAAGGCGGCCAGCGCCACGATGACCGCGACGGTTTCAGCCGTGCGGTGACGACCGTGTACGGTCAGCATGACCAGCAAATCGATAAGGGTGAAGGCCAGCGCGACGGCGGGACCGATGCGCACCGCGCGAGAGATGACTTCGCGCCGCAGGTAGCGGATCCCGACGAAGCGCTCGAAGCGGAAGCCGACGAGCAGAAGCAGGCTTGCCATCACCGCCAGAAGCCCGGCGAAGAGAATTGCCGCAAAGACCGCGTTCATGCACCCCGCAAGCTACGGGAGCCTCGGGCTTGGGTCAAATGCGGGCGGTCCGCTCGACGCCGGTTTCGGACATCCCTGTGCGTCACAAGGGCCGCCCCACCCGGCCTCGCCCCTTGCCTTCTGAGCCGGGCCGGCCGGCATTTCTTGGGGGGCCCACATGACCTCAGCGAGGGGCCTGGCCCGCTGTGACGGGTCAGCCTGGGAACGCGGGCCTCGGGCCCGCCGGTGATATGGGGGACACACCCGTTTTTTTACTCCCCGGGTGCCGCCTTCCTTGACAGGCGTCACTCCTGGCACTTACCGTTCTAATTCTATGAGCCGGCAGCGAACCCTGAGCCTTGCGGCGTTCGGAATCGCACTCGCCACGATTGCAGCCGCACGACCGGCCTTTGCGGGGCGGAACGACCTCAAGCTCGTGAACCTGTGTCCGCAGGCCTCGGCCGCGGCCCTGGGGGTGCAGGAG
>Ga0172363_10000179_pt1 | contig 42326 bp, 33 predicted proteins | sample LakKivs2_kivu2a2_FD_114541 | JGI IMG/M metagenome (GOLD analysis project Ga0172363, IMG submission 114541) | Sediment microbial communities from Lake Kivu, Rwanda - Sediment s2_kivu2a2 | ecosystem: Environmental > Aquatic > Freshwater > Lake > Sediment | place: Rwanda: Western Province, Lake... | reverse complement strand
GTATTCCTCCTCCTCGCGCCTCGCCAGCCGGGCGCCTCGACCGCCCAAATTCACACATCTATCTTCTCGCGGGTCCTAAGCGCAGCAGCGACGCGGAAGGCTGCACAAAAAGACACCTTTGCCCGCCGGACGCTCGCACCCAATGGGACCGGCGGGTGGTGGCACTCCGGCCACGACCGCGACTATGGTCACGACTACGACCTTCCGCAGCTAGCGCGAGATTACGGTGGCCCTTTGCCTCTTGATCCCCGTCGGGGTATGGCGCAATCTCTTGGGCCATGATGGGCAGCCACAAGATCGTTTCGAGTCTGGTGCTGGGTTTCGCGGCTCTGGCGGGGCTTTGGGCAGGCAAGGTGCTCGCGCAGGAGCAAGCGGCTGATCCCGCGTTGCAGGAGGCCAAGGCCGCTTTCGAAGAGGCCCAGGTCATGTACACCAAGGAGCAATACGCCGAGGCGGCGGCGAAGTTCCTTGGCGCATTCGACAAGAAGCCGTTCAGCTCGTTCCTCTTCAACGCCGCGGTCGCGTTCGAAAAGGCGAGGCAACTCGCCAAGGCGGTCGAGATCTTCGAGCGCTACCTCAGCGTGGATCCGGGGGCGCGCGACGCGGCGGAGGTGAAGGCGCGGATCGACAGCCTGAAGGCGGTGCTCGCGCCTGCGCCCGCCAAGGGAAAGGAAGCGGCCGAAAAGGCCGCGGTCGCAGTTCTGCCCGCCATGGCGACCAAGGGCCTGGTGATCATCGAGTCCAAACCCGCCGGCGCCAGCGTCTTCCTCAACGACGTGGCAAGCGGGGTCTTCGCCAATACACCCTGGCAGGGGTCGCTCGAGCCCAAGCCGGTCAAGCTGATTCTCGAGGCCAAGGGCTTCAAGCGCGAGACCCGCGAGATCAACCCGAGCCCGGACAAGGTTCTCGAAGTCTATATCTCCATGTCGGAAGAGCACTTCTTGGGCTGGATCGAGGTGGTTTCCAACGTTCCCGGGGCCGAAGTGTTCATCGATCGGAAGGAGATCGGAGCCATCGGCCGGACTCCCTACAGCGGTCACCTCAAGCCGGGCAAGCACACCCTGTGGGTGGGGCGGTCAGGCTATGAAACCGCGCACAAGGAGATCGATGTCGGACCGGGCACCGCGACCACGCACAGCATGAATCTCGAGCTCATCGGCTACGGCACGCTCAAGGCAGGCAAGTCCACCGAGGGCGGCAAGCTGTCCGTGGACGGCGCGCAGGTCTGCGTGTTGCCCTGCGAGCAGCAGCTCAAGCCGGGCGAGCACTCCCTGTCCGTGCAGAAGGAGGACATGGAGAATTACACCGGCAAGCTGATGGTGAATCGGGCCGACGTGACAATGATGGACATCAGCTATTCGCCCAAGCCCTCGCGCGTGAGGGCTTGGACCTATGCCGTGTTTTCCGCGGCCCTCTATGCCGGCGGCATCGCCCTCGGTCTCAAGGGCAATCAGGTCAAGGATGACATCGAGAGCGACCTCAAGGACCCAAGCAAGCTCGCCAGCACCAACGATTCGCGCACGAGCACCGGCAAGTACTACTACATCGGCGCGGACGTCTGCCTGGGGTTGGGGTTGATCACGACCGCGCTGGCGGTGTGGAACTTCCTGGAGTCGGGCCCGCCAAGCACGGCCACCTTCAAGACCACCAACATCGCCGGTCCACCGCCCACCAAAGTCGGTTTCGCGCCCATCGAGGTACCGGGTGGGGCAGGCGTGGCCGCCACGGGGAGGTTCTGACATGCGTTTCTCTCGTAAGTTGACCCTCGCCTCCATCGCGGCCATCGCGGGGGGCGGATGCAATCCCAACGACTTCAACACCATCCTCGACCGGGCGCCCGTGGTTGCGGTGGGCACCGGGGGAAGCAGCACCGGCGCTACCCTGGGGTTGCCTCTCCGGCCTCCGGAGGGTGCCGGGACCACGGTGGCTGCGCGCATGCTGCTCGCGCGCATTGACACGAGCTACGTCGCGTTGGCCGACTACGACGGGAACGGGAAGGTGACGGTGCGTCAGGTCTCGTCCGGCGATCTCGATGCCCTGGGCGGCGCCCCCGTGGTCAGCGCTGCCGCACGAAGTGACGGCACGATTCTGCTTGGCGCGCCCTCGCTGGGTGGAGGTTCTCCCCCGGGCGGCGGGATTGCCATGCTGTCCTATTTCCCGCAGGCTGATGGAAGCGTGACCTTCCAATTACAAAGGGGGATCCAAGGTGGGAGCTCTCCCGGGACGCAAGGCGACAGCCATATGGGGATCGCGGTCGCGGTGGGCAAGATTGCCAGTTCAGATGCGGAGGACTTGGTGGTCGTGGGTGACTCGACGGTGCGGTTGGTGAGCGGCGCCGCCCCCACGGTGTCCATCGCTTCCTCGGATGCGGTCAGCTGCCCGAACCTGGCTATGGCAAGGCCGACGGAGCCCTACGCATTCCGCGCCGTGGCGGTAGGAGATGTCCTGCAAGGCTACCTGAACAGCGAGATCGTGCTCGGCGGACAGCTCAACGGGACCGGACCCGGGATGGTGGTGTTCGTGGTCTACGACGGCACCGCCATTCTCAAGTGCCCCAAGCCGCCCCTGACGTTGGGCGCTGTTGCCAGCATCGGGACGTCACTCGCGATCGAGGATTTCAACGGGGACGGCTTTGTGGACTTGGCGGTTGGTGCCCCCCAGGATCTGGTCTACGTGTACTTCGGACCGCTCGACAACATGACCAGCCTGACGTCGCCGTCCGTGACCATCCGAGGCCCCTTGCCGACCGGGTTCGGCAAGCGGGTCGCCGCCTTTCGTCCACCGGGACAAAGCGCAATGCCGGTCCCGGCCAGGCTTCTGGTTTCCGATCCCGGGGCCACGGTTGGCCAGCGGGCGGGCGCAGGGAAGGCGTACCTTTTCAACCTTGCCAATGCCGTGGATGGCACCCTCAGGACGGACATGGCGCTCGCAGGCGGGCGACTGCTTCCCTCGGACCCCTACGCCTTCTTCGACTCGAACCCGGACGAAGCCGGGGGTGCCTTCGGGCTGAGCCTCGGTGGTTTGCTGTTCAACAAGGGCGTGTGCGCGGGTGGGCCATTCGACCCTGTGCTCGTGCCCTGGGCCACGTCGGGAGCAAACCTGCTCACCTTCTTCGCCTACCCGGTGAATGAGAATCTCATTCCCCGGCAGCAGGACCCGCGCTGCTTCGCCCCGAAGTAGCGCGCAGGCTACCCGCGCACCGCACGGACCAGGGCTTCGACGTTCTCCAGCGGGGTTTCCGGGTAGATCCCGTGGCCGAGGTTGAAGATGTGGCCCTGGCCTTCCCCCTGTCGCATGATCTCGGCGACCTGGAGTCGCATGCGTTCGGGCGGACCCAGAAGCAGCGCCGGGTCGAGGTTCCCCTGCAATGCGAACTGGCGGTCGGCTCCCGCAGCCAGACGCTCGCGCGCCTGTGCGAGCGGGAGGCGCCAGTCGATGCTGTACACATCGGCGCCCACCTGCGCCACGCGCTCGAGCAGGGTAGTCGCGCCGTTGGGGAAGTAGATGACCGGAACCCCTGCCGCCTTCACCGCGGCGATGAGCGCCTTGGTCGGCCCACACACGAACTCGTCCCATTCCTCCGGCGAGACCACCCCCAGCCAGGAATCGAAAACCTGGATGGCCTGGACGCCCGCGGCCACTTGGGCGAGCAGGTAGGCGCGCGTGGCGGCCTCGATCGTGGCAAGCAGACGGTGCGCGGCCTCAGGGTCGCGGTAGAAGAGCTTCTTGGTTTCGACGAAGTGCTTGCCCGTCTTGCCCTCGATGGCGTAGGTGGCGCTGGTGAAGGGCGCGCCGGCAAAGCCGATGAGCGGTGTCGCGCCCAGCTTGTCGCGCACAAGGCGGATGGTCTCGAGGACGAAGGGGGTCGCTTCCCACGGGTCGAAAACCCGCACCCGGGACAGATCCGCCGCGGAACGAATCGGCGCCGGGAGCCCGGGGCCGTGCTCGGTGAAGACCACGTCGAGGCCCATGGCCTCGATCGGGATGAGCAGGTCGGAGAAGAGGATAGCCGCGTCAAAAGCGAACCGGCGGATGGGCTGCAAGGTGACCTCGGCAGCGAGTTCCGGGGTCTTGCACAGCTCAAGGAAGGTGACGCGGGTGCGTACGTCCCGATACTCGGGGAGATAGCGGCCCGCTTGGCGCATGAGCCAGAGCGGCGGGCGAGGGGTCTTGTGTCCCCGGCAGGCCGCCACGAACAGGGAGTCCACGCGGAGCGAATCCATGGGTGGTTTCTACACCGGCTCGCTTGTGGATGCGATTCGACCAAGCCACGGCCTGGAAAGATGTTGAAGTGATACTTCAAGGGTTGCCGGGGAGGCCGCGGACTCAAGAGTCTAAGGGCTTGCCGCAAACCGTGCAGCGTCCGTCCGTTCCGATCACCCCGATGCAACTGCCGTCCCCGCACAGACGGCGGTTCGGATCAAAGGCGGTCGACGTCTCCTCGGACTCGGCTGGCTCGCTGTCGTAGTCCCGCGTGGGGGGGCTTTCTTGCCAAGCTTCGGCGTGAGATTCGGCCGAGGTCCCGATTCCGCACACCGTGCATCTGCCGTCCTCCCCTATCACGCCGAGACAGCTCCCGTCGGGACACAGCTTGCGGTGCGGGTCAAAGGCGGCTTCGGTTTTGCGGTTCTCTGCCATGCTGGCTCCTAGTCGAGTAGGCCGACGCGGGTTCGGATGTCGGTGACGGTGTTGGGGGGAAGCAGTGGGGCCATGCGACGCAGAATCTCGCCTCGCAGAAGAACGAGGTGGTGGGCGATGGCCGAGCTTGAGACCCGCACCACCAGCGTCCCCTCTCGCAAGGCGTCAGGCCGGGAGTGCTTGCGCAGGAATTCGCCGCCGATGTCGCTGTACACGGTGAATACCTTGTGCTCTCGGGCCCGCCGGTCGCCTCCGATCTTGGCAACCACGGCCGACACCAGGGAAGACGCATGCTCGGGCTCACTCTTGCGGCGGCGCGGGCGGGTTCCGGATCTCACCCTGGGAAGGTATACCCGTGCCTCGGAGCTTGGCAAGCGCGGGGCGCGAAGACTTTCGCCGTGTGCTTTTGGGCGGTATGGTTGTCGCATGCCTGTCGACATCATCGCCACTTCGGCTGCGCCCAAGGCCATCGGCCCCTATGTCCAGGCCGTGGCCGTGCCCCCCGGTCGTCTCGTTTTCTGTTCCGGGCAGATCCCCATCGATCCCGAGTCCGGCGAGCTCTTCGGGGCGGGCGACATCCGTCAGCAAACCCATCGCGTGATGAAGAACCTGGAGGCGGTGCTGGGGGCAGGGGGCGCCTCCTTCGCTTCTGTGGTGAAGACCACCATCTACCTTGTGGACCTGGGGGATTTCTCCACGGTGAACGAGGTCTATGCTTCCTACTTCGCCGCTCACCGTCCGGCGCGCACGACGGTCGAGGTGGCGGCCCTGCCCAAGGGCGCGCAGATCGAAATCGACGCTATCGCAGTGGCAGGATGAAGGCGTGCCTCTCGAACACGCAAGCAGGGGCATGCACAGGCCTAGACCGCCTTGGCGATCTTGCCGGAGCGCAGGCAGCGGGTGCAGATGCGAACGTGCTTGCGGGTCTTGCCCACCAGGATGTGCACCCGCTGCAGGTTGGGGCGCTGGACGGTCTTGGTCTTGATGTTCGAGTGGCTCACTCGGTTGGCAACCTGGCGTTGCTTGCCGCAAATATGACACTGCGCTGGCATGGGTTCTCCGAAGAGGGCTAGCATTAGCACCTGTTGATGCTCTCCGCAAGCGCACATCCAAGCCCGAGTCCCGCGCCAAGCGCAGCAACGTCGCGGAAGGCTGCAAAAGGAGACACCTTTCCACGACGGACGCTCGAACCCAATGGAACCGGCGGGTGGTGGTCGTTGACGTGGTCGTCTCCGTGGCCGTGGCCGACGGAAATCACTCCGGCCACGACCATGACCACGGCTACGACCACGACCTTCCGCGGCTATCGTGGAATTACGGCAAGGTGGCTCCTTGCCATCCTGGTTCTGACCCTGGGCCTGACTTCCGGGTGCAAGTGCAAGTCCTCCGGCCCCGCCTCCCGCGAGGCCGGGCTGAAAGACTCCTCTTTGCCGCCGCTCGTCCCCTCCGATCTGACCGGAGTCGTGGTCGACAGACGGGGGGTACCGCTGCCCGATGTACTGGTCATTGCCTGGCCCAAGGGGAAACGCGGCGACGCGGTAGCGCAGGCGCGCACGGGCGACGATGGCCACTTCCTCCTGCCCGGCCTGCGGCCGGATCGCTGGATGCTGCTGGTCGAAACCGGCGGCCTCGGCACCCTGGAGACGGAGCGCCAGGTGCCCGACGACGGACCGGCGCGACTCATGCTGGAAGGTGAAAGCCGCAGCCTGAGCGGCATCGTCGTCGACGGCTTGGGCCGGCCGGTGCGTGATGCGGAGGTGACCTTGGGCGGTCCGGGGCTGCGATGGACGCGTGCCGCAACAAGCGATGCGAACGGGATCTTCGTGCTTGGGGGACTCGGCAACGGCCGGTTCACCCTGCGGGCGATACGCGGCCAGCATGCCTCCGCGGCTGCGGTGGTCGTGTTCGAGGTGGGCATGCGAGCCCCCGTGCACGTGCGGCTTGCCTTGCAGCCGGGCGCCAAGGTCGAAGGCCGCGTGGTAGACGACACCGGCCGGCCCCTGGCCGGGGCGGCGGTCGACGTCATGGTCATGCCCTTTGACGATCTGCCGATCTCGGGCCAGTCGGGGCGAGACGGGCGCTTCGAGCTCGGCCCGGTGGCGCCGGGCAGATACCAGGTCCTGGCTCGCTTCGACGACTTCGTCCTGATCGACGCCCCGGAAGCTCACATCGGCGGTCGGGCCAGGGAATCGTTCAACCTGCGCATGGCACGACCGGCGCGTGTCTCTGGGCGCGTACGCGACGAAGCCGGTCGGTCGGTGGTGGGGGTACAGGCGTCGGTGATCTCGCTGGTGGGCGGTAGAGACGATTTGGTGGTCATTCCCGGCGCCTTGCCCCTGGCAGCCGAAGCGGCCGAGCTGCCCGTCGGTAGGCTGCTGCGTCCGGGCGGGGTTCGTTCGTGTCCCACCGACAAGGATGGCGGCTTCACCATCACCGGGCTCGCCCCGGGCCGGGCTCGCCTGGAGATCCTGCACCCCGACAAGCTGCCGCTTCGGCGAGAGCCCTTGCTCCTCGTTCCCGGCGGTACGCACGACGTGGGCGATCTCACGTTGGTGGCGGGCGCTATCCTGGCTTGCCGGGTGGTCGACGGGGAAGGGCGCGGCATCGAGGGCGCCCGCGTGGAAGCCAGGCCGGCGGCCCAATCGGTGCGCGCCTCGCTCAAGACCACCACGGACGACAACGGCGAATTCCTCTTTCGCCTGCCGCTTGGCAGCTACACCCTCACGGCGCAAACCCAAAGCCTGGCCTTGCCGAGCGCGAAGGCAATCAACATCCGGTCCGACATCGCCGCCGACGACTGCGTGATGCAACTTCTCCCCAAAGCCGGGAACACCCCCAGACGCTGAGACCGCGAAGGAACGGCTTCGGCCGCCGCCAGGGCCGGCATGCAGCCTGGCTACCCGAACGGGCTCTGCGTCCCGCTGCGGGACGGCGGCCTTCGCGCCCTCCTCCGCTTCAACTCAGGGTGAAGGGGTAGGTGAGGATTTGGCTACTGCCCGCGGCGGGGAAGCGCAGGCGGCCAACCACACCCTTGATGCACCCGAAAATCCCGTTCTTCTGCAGCACGGCCGGTGCCTCGACGCGCACGCCGCGCACGGTGCCGGCGCGCTGGATGCGGAACTTGATGATCACTCGGCCGGGGACGTAGGTCTCGGGATCAGGCCTCGAACGCACGATGCAATCCAGGATGGCCGGCTCTTGGCTGCGAAAACGCTCATCGATTTGGTCCTGGCTCAGCTCGGGCAGCTCCTTGTCGTTCGACATGTCCAGACGAAGCACGTCCGGCGTAGACAGGTCATCGCCTTGGGCCACGGGATGCAGGTCGGCCGCCGACAAGCGCACGGGTTCGGCCTCGGGCTCGCTGCCGGCCGCCGTCTCCCCTGGCGACCGCGTGCGGGCCATTCGCATGGCTCCCCGCGCGCGCGGCTTGGTTTTCTTGCCGGCCTGCGACGCAGAGGCGCCGGCCAGCTCCGGGGCAGGTGCCGCCTTCATGGCCAGCCGGTGTTCCCGGTACAGGTAGCCGGCGAAAGCCAGTGAGGCCACCGCCAGTCCGAGGAGAAATCCCTTCATCGGCCCTAAGCCTATAGCAGAGTGCCGCTCGATGCCCCTGCGTAACACACGCCCCCACGCCATGAGGACGAGGCTCGGGGCCGTAATCCCGCGCCAGCCGCGGAAGGTCGTGGCCGTAACCGGATCGTGATTGTAACCGTGGTCGTAACCGTGGTCGTAGTCGTGGTCGTGGCCGTGGCCGGAGTGATTTCCGTCGGCCACGACGACGAAGACGTCCACGGAGACGACCACGTCAACGGCCACGACCACCACCCGCCGGTCCCATTGGGTGTGCGCATCCGGCGTGGGAAGGGGTTTGCTTGTGCAGCCTTCCGCGACGTCGCTGCGCTCTTGGCGGGTCCTTGGGGCGGGTCTTCAGGACCTGCGTCTTCGCAGGCGCGGCAAGGCGAAGAAGGCGCAAGCAAGCCCGGCCAGTGCCACGAGGGCGTTGCGCCACGGGTGCCCCGATTCGAGCGTGCCCTGGGCGCCGAGACTGCACCCGCCGTCCTCCGGGGAGGGACAGGTGTCGTGAACGTACGGATGGATACCGCAGGCGCCCCTGGCATCGTCAGGGGTGAGAACCCGCTTCCTCTCGACGCCGGTGACGTCGAGCTGGCTCACGGTCGGGAACATGATGGAGTCGGCGGCCGCACTCGACAGAGTGGGACTCTTGCAGTCTTCTTCGAGGGCACCCGTGTCGTCCTTGAGCCGAATCGCGCTGTGGCCTGCCAGGTAGCAGGTATGGTCGAGCCCGATCACGTGGCCGAGCTCGTGCGTGAGAGCATACTGAAAGTCCGCTGTCATCGAGTTGGCGATCTCCGGATGAGCCACCAGGTCGATCCAGGAGTAGTACACGGCGTTGAATTCGATGTCCGTGTCGAGCAGCTCTCCCGTCTTCCCGTTCCTGAATATCGTGGTCACGGCCAACGCGGATCTCGAGTAGCAGGGAGCCTCGGGCGAGGCCGCATCTTGGGGAGGAGGCGGGTGGCGACACCAGGTGTCTTGGCGAAACACGAGGACGTTCTTCCGGTCGTAGCCGATGTCCGCGGCCGCCTCTGCTTGGGCGACGATGCTGAGGCGGATGTCCGTGCACTCAAGGGAAGGGTAGCTCCACAAGGCCGCCGCCTGGGTGGCTGCCGCGAGGTACTGGTCGGCGGTCAGAAGGGGCGGAGGCGCGCCGAGATAGAAATGCATGGTGATGCACGGGTTGCGCCAGAAGACAGGGATTCCAGAGTCGGTGACCTCACGCACGTAGGCGCGGGCGGGGCTTTGGGTCAAAAACACCAACCCGAAGGCAAGGACCAGAAAGCGAGCCAAGCCACCCATGCAACTACTTCTGCAACAGAGCCCGCACCTTGGCGCGCAGGGCATCCAGCGATTCCTCCGCGCCAAGGGCCTCATCGGCAGGCGCTGCCTGGGGCTCTGGGAGCACACGCGCTCCCCGATGGTCGGGCGCGGCCACCAGCCAACGCTTGGACGATCCCTCCCAGCGCAGCCGGCGCTTCCCTTGCGCCATGCCGACCGTGTGGGCATCGCGCAAGAAGAGCACCGACCGCTCGCCCGCCGCAAAGCTGACCTCCCCCAGCACCGCCATTTCGATCTCGCCCACGCTGCCCCCGAGATGGCGTATGACGATCTTGCCGGTCGCAGGCGCAGCGCCTTTCCAGGTTTCCCGGACGCCGATCTCGACCGTGGAATAGATGTTGCGGTGGTCGCGATCCCAGACCGCCGTGACGGAAAGCACATCGCCAACGATGATCTGATCCGCGCTCCGGGTAAGAAGCGGCAGATCCATGGCGCGAACCAGCGAGGCCCGCGCTTGCGGAGGAGCGCCTGTCAGGACGGTTGCGAGCACAAGCAGTGCGAAGCAAAGACGACTCGGCATGCTCCAAGATTAGCACTACTATCAGTGGACGGCAGCAGTATCCTGACTGCGATCACGCAGCACCAGCCTGGTCGCGCGCGCCTCGGCCAATTCGGCGGGCGTCAAGCGACCGTGTCGCCGCATGCCGCCCAGCAGGTCATACAGGCGCTGCTGCCACCCCTCATCGATCTGAGCGTCGCGAAAGCGGCGAGCCAGGACATGGGGGTTCGGGGTGAGAGCGGCCAGGTGCGCGGCCTCAAGGGGGGTCAAATTGGCGATGCCGCGGGTGAAATAGGCACGCGCCGCTTGCCTCACGCCGCGGATCCCGGGCCCCAGCTCGATGATGTTGAGATACAGCTCCAGGATCCGATCCTTGCTCAGCAGCCTTTGCAGGCGCCAGGTCAGGACCGCCTCTTCCAGCTTCCTTGCCAGGGTTCGGCGGTGGCTCAAGAAGAGATTCTTGGCCAACTGCTGCGTGATAGTGCTAGCCCCGCGGTCGAAGGATCGGTTCTCCAGATCCTGGGCCAGCGCGACTCGGATCATCTCCAGGTCGAAGCCGTGGTGGGAGAAGAAGCTGCTGTCTTCGGCCGTCAGAAAGGCCGAGGGGACATAGCGGGACATGAAGTTCAGGGGGGTGAAGTCGGGATGAAACCTGCCGAGGGGCAGGCCGGTCGAAACTGCGGCGGGTGCGTCAGGCTGCCGGAGCACGGGTAGAAGGCTCTCCAGAACCTGTGGCTCTCGGATCGCCCTGCACACCGGATCGAGACTGACCTCGAGCTTGAGATCCTCCCAATCGCTTGCGTCGAACTCGACCGAGACCGAAAACCCGAGATGGCCATCGAGCTCGAGCCCCGCGAGCACCTGCTGCACCGGCTTCGGCTGTCCGAGGAACAGGGCAGGGCAAGAAAGCGGCTGGTTTCTCGGCGTGGCGATGGTGAGGCTACCGCGCGGGCTGCGCGCCATCTCCAGCCAGCCGGCAAGAGAGAGCCGGGCTGCGAATGCAACCAGACTGCCTTCCTCGATCTCGACCCGTCCGCTGGAGAAGTCGGCGCGCCCGCGCAGACTGAGCGAGCCGGCCTGGTTGCGCCAGGGGACCGCGTCGATAGCGGGGTGCAGAAGGTCGATACCGGCCAGCTTGAGGTCGAGTCGGTAGTCTGCGCTCAGACTCGCGCGATCGACGAGGAGTGAGGCGCGCATGGAAACCTTGCCGTTCTCCACTCCAACCACCCGACGGTCGGCGGAAACGCCGGTCGCGGCAAGGGCGCTGAGGGCGCGCAGGGACACCGCCTCGGCGTCGAGCGAAAGCTCGGCGGTTTGGGGTCGCCACCGCCCGGTGAAAAGGAACTGCCGCGCGGGCGCATTGCCGCTGCGCAGCTCGAGATTCGCACCGGCAGGGGAGAAGTCCGCGCTCAGCGTCAGATGGTCGAGCCAGGTACCGCCGCCGGGGATGTCGAGGGCGGTACGACCACCCGAGGTGAAAAGCAATCTGCCGTCGGTGTACGCGACTTCGAGGGTTCGCGCCCGCAACGAGGCCCAGCCCTGGGCATCGACGGTCACATCGCGCAGGGAAGCGCGCACCGGGCCGCGCGGGCTGTATTCGAACTCCGCCTGCGGCACGCGGAATTCCAGGTGTGGTCCGTGGGGGAGGGCGAGACTCCCGCGGAGACGGGCGCTGCGCACGAGGACGCGCGGCGCCGCGCTCGGGGCCTGCGGCTTGCTGCGCGAAGGCACGGCTTTGCCCGGACTCAGACCGCCACGCAGGTTGTCTCCGGAGGTGGTACCCAGGTACTCCAGGTCCAAGCCGTCGACCACGATTTCCGAGGGGCTCCAGAAGCCTTCCGCGCCCCGCAGGTGCACGGCAACGCGATCTGCGCGCGCCAGGGTCTGCGATTCGAAAGGCGGAGCGCCGGCGATGCGCACATCGCGCGCCACCAGCTCGAAGCGGGGGCTGAGGGAGAATCCGCCGATGGTCACCCGATGCCCGGTCAGGTGCTCGAGGCGCTTCTGCACCAAGGAGGTTGCCCTCCAGTACCACAAGGCATAGCCACCGCCGCACGCCAGTATCGACGCAACAACCACGAAGCCGGTGACGAGGCGACGCTTGCCGAACACGTGACTCACCATGGTCATCCTAGCCCGAAGACGGGTGCAGTTCACCTGCCGCCGGTGGATCAATGCGCTTCTGAGAGGACGGCGGCGCGCCGATCCGGGCCGTCGAAGGCGGCCGGGCACGAGCGGCGCTGCCGCCCGCGCGCCTGCAGGTGGGCCCCGCGCAGGATCTCCTCGATGAACTCGCAGTACTCGAGGCCGGCTTGGCCGGCGATGACGGGCAGAGGACTCGAAGGCAGAAGCAAAGGCGCGGTATCGATGTCGACGATGGTCTCGTTGAGGCGGTCACTGACCAGCATCTCGACGCACGCGGGGCCTTCACAGCCGAGGGCCTCGTAGGCCGCGGCGGCCAGGCGCAGAACCGACTCGTGGCGCTCGCGCGACAGGCGGATGGGCGAGCACAGCTCGTGACCACGGGCGGCCACCGAACGCAACCCCGTCCAGCCGCCGGCGCGTGGAACCTCCACCATGCCCAGCGCCACGCCGTCGAGGATGCCCACCGAAACCGGTCGCCCCTGCAAGAATCTCTCGACCAGAACGCGGTCCTCCAGGCGGAAACCATCCTCGACGGCGCTTTCGATCTCCATCTCATCGCGGGCCAAGGTGCCGCCCCACAGCAGGGACGCATTGACCGGGCGAACCACCACCGGAAAGCCGAAGGATCCGTGTAGGTCGGCGAGCTCGCCATGGTGGTTGCTGCGCAGGACGTAGCCGGGCGACACGGGCAGATTGAAGAGCCGAAGGATGTCCTTGGTTTTGGCTCGATTCATGGCCAAGCCCGAGGCCAGCACGCCCGAACCGGTATAGGGTACGCCGTGGAGCTCGAGGAATCCCTGCAGGCAGCCGTCGGTGCTGGTGCGGCCGCGTACCGCCAGGAAGGCGACGTCGATCTTGGTCTGGCGCACGGCCACGTCGATGTCCCGATCCACGAACATCGAACAGGTTTGGTGCCCCATCTGGCGCAGCGCCGAGGTGACGGCTTCTCCGGCTCGAATCGAGGCATCCCGTTCCACCGAGAGGCCGCCAAGGAGAACGCCGATCTTCCTGCTTGAACTCATGTATCACGGGTACCTTTCATCGAGGTCAGCGTCAAGAAATCGCACCAAACGGTTGGCCTCGCGCAGGGCGCCCCACGAGCCTTCGGATTGTGGTAAAGAAACGGCCCAATGACATTCCTCGAAGCAGCGCTGGAGATCCTGAGGTGCGAACGCAAGCCTTTGCACTACAAGGAGCTGACCGAGCTCGCCATGCAGCGGAAGCTCCTGACCTTCGTGGGGCGTACCCCTGAAGTCACGATGCAGACGCAACTCACGAGCGCGGTGAAGAAGTCCCCCGGCGCGCCTTTCGTCAGGGTCAAGCCGGGCATCTTCGGGCTTCTGCGCTATCCCGAGGCGCCTGCCCTGCCGGCGGCGGACGAGAAGGCTGCCTCGTCGGACGAGCCGTCTGGGGCCGAGGCGGGAGAATCCCGCGGTCGCCGCCGCCGCCGCGGCGGCCGCGGCCGGCGCCGGGATCGGCGTGAGGGCGGAGCGGAGAGTGCGGCGGTGCAGGCGAACCGGGCCGAGGAGGCGGCCCCGGAGCCGGCTTCGGACGAACCCGAAAGCCCGGCCGGCCTCGACGAGCAAGACGGCGCGGAAGAGCCCGACGTCGGTCATCTCAGCCCCGAGGCCCGCGCCGCAGCACTGGCGGAGTCGGGCGTGCTCGCCGGCGGCATCGATGAGCTGGACGAGATAGATGAGGACGAAGAGGAAGGTCGCGAGGAAGAGGAAGACGAGGAAAGCAACCGAGGGGAAAAACCGGGCGGCGTGATCGGCGGGGAGGCGGAGGTCACACCGGCGCCGGAAGCGACGCCGGGCCCGGAGCCCACGCCGGCGCCGATGCCGAGCGAGGTGGCGAGTTCGGCTGCGCCCTCGACCGGGGCCTTGCCCAGCCCGAGCGAGGCGGCAGGATCAGGCGGCCGCAAGATCATGTCGCCCGTCGATGCCGCCATCGAGATCCTCAAGGGGCAGGCGCCGGGGCGCGGGGTTCACGTGCGCCAGATTGCCGACAGCGCGGTCCGTCGCCGCCTGATTCACGGCGAGCCCAACGAGGCGTGGCGGGTCTTGCGGGCCGCTCTCGCCTCGGAAGCCAAGGAGCGCCTGCGCGCCGGGGTCCGTCCCCGCCTCAAGTCGGCCGGGAGCGGGCTTTTTGCCTTGTCTCGTCGGGTGCCGGATGCCGACCTGGAAAAGGCCGAATATGTGTTCGGCGAGGCGCGCCGGGCCCTGCGCGAGCGTACCCTGGCCTCCCTTGAACAACGCCTGGGCGAGCTGACGCCGGCCTCGTTCGAGGCCGTCGCGCGCGTGCTCCTGCAACATGAGGGCTTCGGCCCGTCCACCTTTGTGAAGCGGGTGGAGGGAACCATCTATGTCGAGGCCCTGCGCGGGCGGGGCTTCCGCCCCTCGCGTTGCCTTGTCGCACTTCGCCCCGGCGCTACCGCGGCGGGACGGCGGGCGCTCGGCGAGCTCCGGGCCGGGATTCGCGCGCGCGGTCAGGACGAGGGGCTTCTGCTCCTCGCCGGGCGTCTGTCGGACGAGGCGGTCGCCGAATGGAAGCAGCCCGGCCCGCCAATCGAGGTCGTGGACGGACCCGCCCTGGCGGAAACCTGCATACGCCACGGCATCGGCGTGGTGAGCGCCCATGTCGCCGTGGACCTCATCGACGCGGAGTTCTTCGCCGAGATTGCGGAGGGCTAGCCCGCCACGGGAAGGCTCGGGCGAGTTGCAGCCGGCGGAATGGGCGTGGCTCGGGCGCGTTGCCTACGCGCGGGCAACGGGCTTGCAGGAAGAGCTGCGCGAGCAAGTCGCGGCGGGGAGCGGGGCGGAGATCCTGCTTCTGCTCGAGCACGACCCGGTCATCACGCTCGGGCGCGGCGCCGACCCCGCGAATGTCCTGGCCTCGCCCCAGACCTTGGGTGCGCAATCCATTCCCGTTCTTCGCACCTCACGCGGAGGGCAGGTCACCTTCCACGGCCCCGGCCAGATCGTGGGCTATCCCGTGTTCCGTTTGCGGCGCGGGGTCTCGGCCCACATGCGGTGCATGGCCGACGCGGTGATCTCGGTCCTTCAAGATTTCGGCATCAGGGCCGAGTGGCGCGCCTCCGCTCCCGGGGTGTGGGTGGGGGCCGACAAGATCTGCGCCTTGGGCGTCCATGTACGCCACCGCATCGCCATCCACGGTTTCGCGCTCAACGTGGGCGATGACCTCGGCGGTTTCTCCCACATCATTCCCTGCGGCCTGCGCGGCAGCGGCGTGACGTCGATCGCGCGCCAGATCGGCTCGGCTCCCGAGCTGGCCTACCTCGCAGAGACCTTGGCCGGGGCGTGTGAACGATCGTTTGCCATGCCGCTCGTGCGGATCGCTTGTTCGTCTTCGCGGTTGCAAATCGCCAACCGGAATCTATAAGATAGAATCATCATCGTGAAGGTACGGAGCAGGCCGCGCATCGTAGTCATCTACAACCGCGATTTCGAGGGAGCCGAAGCGGACCCCGAGAACAAAGCGCGTGTAGACGTCAAGGACGTCGCGGAGGACATTCTTCGCATTCTGGGCAACGGCGGCTTCGATAGTGTCGGGCTCGGCATCACCAACGACGTGGCGGCGGCCATTTCGGCGCTGGTCGATCTGCAACCTTGCGCCGTGTTCAATCTGTGCGAGTCCATCCATGGCGACAACCGTTTCGAGTGCGTCATGCCGCTGCTCATGGATCTGGCGAATATCGCCTACACCGGCTCGTGCCCCTTCGGCTTGGCGCTCGCCTTGCGCAAAGAGAAGGTGAAGGACGTCCTGCGCGCCCGCGGCGTTCCGGTTGCGGCCGGTGCGTTTCTGAACTCGTGCGCCGAATGCGCGGACCTGGGGCTTCCCTTTCCCCTCATCGTCAAGCCCGCACGCGAGGACGCGTCGGTGGGAATCTGCAGCGCCTCCGTGGTGGAAGACCAATCTGCCCTGGAAGCTCGCGTGGCCCACGTTTTGGAGAACTACCGCCAGCCCGCCTTGGTCGAGCAGTTCATCGAGGGCCGCGAGATCTACGTTTCCATCCTGGAACAGGTCGATGACGAACCCCTGGTCTTCCCCTTCTTCGAGATCGATTTCTCGGACATGCCGGACGACCGCCCCAAGATCGTTTCCTTCGAGGGCAAGTGGGTGGAGGATTCGATCGAGTACAAGGGGACCCGCCCTGTGCGCTGCGAGCGCCTCTCGTCCGAGCTGCGCGCCGCCGTCAGCAGGACCTCGCTGGAGGCATTTCGCGCCATCGGCCTGCGCGACTACGCCCGCATGGACATTCGCCTTTCCAAGGACGGCATTCCCTATGTCATCGACGTGAACCCGAACTGCGATCTCTCCGATCTCGCAGGCGGGTATGCGCGCGCGGCCAAGGTGGCCGGGCTGTCCTACCGAGATCTGATCCTGCGCATCGTCGATCTGGCACTTGCAAGGCAGGCGCGCGAGAGCAGCATTGCCAGGCTGCTCAAGACCGCGGACATCGCCGCCAGCGACCCCGGCCTGCGTGCAGCCGTCCGACGTCCGGCGCCCCGCGGAGGCGCACGCTCCGCCTGACGGGCTGGTGCACGGATGTGCGTCAAGGAGGCGTCTTGAGGCGGCCACCAAGGTGGGCGGTACTTGGTACAACTTCCCGCAAGTTCGTGCTCGCCCTTCTTATGCCCGCCTGTCGTGGGTGCACCGCCCAGCCCGCGCTCGAAGCCGGTGAGCCACCCGGGCTCGGCGCCGTGGTCGTCAAGGCTCCGGACACGGTGTCCCTCGGGCCCAAGCAGCTGCGCATCGATGAGGGCCGCCTGGCTTCCGAGGTCGAATCCAAGCTTCGAGAGGCGAATATCTTCGTCGCCCCCAAGACCGGCGCCGCCATGGCCAACGTGAGGCTCACGGCCGAGGGGTTCGTCGAAGGCAGCGCCTTGGACCCCGTTCTCGGTGTGAAGGTTCGCCTGGGCATCTCGGTGCGGCCGTGGAGCAAGGAACACGAGAGGTACGGCGAGGACGTGGTGGCCATCGGGCAGGCGAAGGTGGACGAGACCACCGTCTTGGCCGCGGACTCTCCTCTCCAGCGTTTGGTCGAGCATACGGCCGAGGATCTCCTGCAGGCCTACGTCAGGCGCCAGAAGCTCTGGCGGGCCGACCAGAGCGAAGTCGCGGTGGCGTTGGCCTCGGACGACCGCGACCTGCGGGTGGAAGCCCTGCGCGTGATCGGCAAGCGCAAGCTCGGCCGGCTCTCGGCCTCGGTCTTGCTCCTGCTCACGGACGCCGACGAGGCGGTGCGCGACGCGGCCCTGGGGGCCCTGGTGGCACTCGGGGATCGCAGTGTCATCAAGGCCTTGGCCGACTCCCATCAGATGCGCGACACGCGGGAGATGCGCAAGGTGCTGGACGCCATCGGTACCCTGGGAGGGCAGGAGGCGCAGGAGTATCTTAGCTTCGTGGCTGAAACCCACGACGACGAGGAGATCCGCGACATGGCCAAGGAGGCCCTTGATCGCCTCCGAAGGCGCGCCGTGGCCTCTCCGTCAACGAAATAGGCTGCTTGAATAAAACATAACAAATTCGTATAATCAGCTTGTTGGCAACGGTCAATCAAGTTGGCAGCTTGGGACCCGACGAGAAGCACGAGGGGGCCACGGCGGGGCGTTATCGCGTGCTCAAGCGTCTGGCCAGCGGTGCGGCAGCGGAGACCTTTCTCGCGACCTTGCGGACCGCGCAAGATCGATTGGTCTTGAAGGTGCTCCATGGCAAAGGGTCGGATTCGCGTCTGCGCACGGAGTTCGCCCGCCTGACGGAACTCTCACATCCCAACATCGTGACGGTGGTCGATGCCGGCTTCATGGCTGGCGGCTTTGCCGCTGGGCGCGCCTTCATCGTCATGAAATACGTCGCGGGCGCCACCCTGACGGAGTCCCTGCCGAGCAGCCCGCCCGGCGAGCGATTCAAGCAGTTCTCGCTTGCCGCCGAGGCCTTGGCGGACGCGCTCGCCTATCTGCACGGTCGCGGCGTCGTGCACGGGGACATCAGTCCCGCCAATGTGCGTTGCGACGAACGGGGCAACCCCGTCTTGATTGATTTCGGCCTGTCCCGCCGGCGGCCGCTTCCCGGGAGCGCCCCGGCCCCGAGCGTATCGGGTACCCTGGGCTTCATCGCGCCCGAGGCCCTGCTCGGTGAAATAGGACCGGCCGGGGATCTGTTCGCCTTGGGCGGGACGCTGTACGAGGCATGGACGGGCACGGCGCCCTTCGGCGTGGGCATGGAGGCGGTCAAGCGCGCGTGGCAGGGGCCGCCGGTGCCGCCCTCGTCCCTGCGCCCCGGGCTGCCTTCGGCCTGGGACCGCCTTCTGCTCCGCCTGCTGGCCGCGACGGTGGAGGGGCGGCCGGCCAGCGCGCGCGAGACCCTGCAGGAAATCCGCCGTGCGATCCCGGACCGGCCGGTGTCGGTCGAGTCGGATCTGGAGGCACCGTTTCCGGCGGGCGATCCATTGGCCGGCGTCTTCGTGGGTCGGGAGGAGGAAGCGGCCACGCTGCGCTCTCATTTGGATCTCCTGTCCGAAGGTGGTGCCCGTGTCGCGCTGGTCTCGGTAGCCGGCGCGGTCGGGTCGGGACGGCGTTCCCTGATTCGTCAGGCGCTGCGCGAAGCCCGCTTGGCGGTTCTTTCCGGGACCCTTGCGCCCTTCGATATCGAAGAAGGTGAGGCTTCCCGATTGCTCGCTGCGGAGGCCGCATCGGCCGACGATGTCGAGGACGATCCTGCCCGGCGCACCCAAGCCAGGCGCGCCAGGCTGGTGGCGGCGCTCGAGACGCGGGCCCGGGCTACGCCCCTGTGCCTGGCGCTTGCCGGAACGCCCGAGGACGAGGCACTGGCTGCTGCGATCGCGAGTGCTCCCCCGAGCGGGCGATTCTTGATCTTGCTCCCGGTCCAGGACGCGATCGCGCGCTCGGGGACGGCGGTGGTTCGGCTTTCGCCTTTGCCGCGGGCGTCGGTTGCCGAGCTGGCCCGGCGAGGTGCGGGCGAGGAGGCGCCACCGGAGGTGGTGGACCGGATCATGGCCGCGTCGGCCGGGTTGCCGGCGATGGTTGCGCTCCTTGTGCGCGGTTGGATCGAAAAGGCGCGGGCGCGAAAGCCGCACGCGCTGGCCTGGCTCGCCGGCAATCGCGATCTGTCCCAACTCCTGGACGCGAGCTTCGCCTCCTTGGGCGAGGCGGCACGCAGGTTCGTGCTCGGGGCGATGCTCGGCGGTGCAGAGGCTGATGTCGCGACGGGGCATGAAGACCCTGACCGCGGCCGCGGGGAGGAAGAGGCACGACGCGCGGGCTGGCTTTCGCCCCAGGCGGCGGCGGTGCCGAGCGACGACCATGCGGCGGCGGTCTTCCGTGCCCTGGCCTCCGACGCTCGCCTGCAAGCTGTGGCGCGGGCCGCCTTGGCCCGGTTGCCCGAACGTGATGCACGCGCGGGCGAGGTGCACCTGGCCCTCGGCGAGCGAGGCAAGGCGGCGGCCATCTTCTGGCAGGCCATGCGCGAAGCCCAAGCGGCGCTCGCCTGGAGTCGTGTCGCTCATCTCGGGCTGCGCGGCCGCGCGGCCGACGAAAGCAGCGGAAGTCGGTCGGATCGTCTGGGTCTGGCCACGGGGCTCGGCATCTTGGGCCGCTACGACGAGGCGCTCGCGGTCCTTGAGCCTGCCGCGGCTCCGGGTGAGGCCGGCGCCGTGGCCGCCCTGGCGGAGCGCAAAGCCTGGCTGCTCGGCCGGCGCGGGGATCCGGAGGCAGCGTTTCGGGTTCTCGAATCGGCGCTGGGTGCGCTGGGGTCGGACGGAGAAGCGGCCTTGCTCCTGCGCGCGCGCATGGCCCGCATGCTGGTGGCGAGCGGACGCTACCGGGAGGCCTTCGCCGCAGCCGAGCCGGGGTTGGGCTCGCGCGCGGGGGCGAGCGCAGCGGCGCGCGAATCGGCCGCGCTCGCGCTCGCCTACGCGGGCGAGCTCGCCAAGGGCAGGCAGCTTCTCGATTCGCTCGCCACCGAGGCCGAAGCTGCACGCGATCGGCATCTGGCCGCCCGGCTCGCCGGACTCGAGGGGCTGCTCGAGCAGTTCGCGGGCCGCCCTGGGCCGGCGGCGGCGGCCTATCGGCGCGCGCTGGCCGGGTACGAGGAGACTCGCGACCCCCATGGGACGGCGGCCTCGATCTTCAATCTCGGATGTACCCTGGCCGAGATCGGCGACTACACCGGCGCCGTCGATGCCCTTGAGCGAGCGATTCGCGAACTGGGCAGGCTGGGGGTCGGCACCGACCACGCCCTTGCCGTCTTCAACGTGGGACAGGTCTTCCTCGATCTGGGAGACGCGGACTCTGCCGGACGCGCCATCGAACGTCTGCAGGAAGAGGCGCGCATCACGGGCGTGGAGGCCTTCCGGGGCTACGCCTTTCTGCTCACCGCAGACTTGCAGCGCAGGCGCCTCGCTTTCGCCGACTCGGTGCGGAGCTACGCCTCCGCCGCCGAGATCTTCGGCCGATGCGGCATGCAGGTGTTGCTCGACCACGCCGCACTCGGCAAGGCGGAAGCGCTCGCCGGGCAAGGGGCACCGGCCGAGGCGTACGCGACCTTGGGCGAGGTCGAGAAACGAAGCGCAGGGGCTGCCCCGGCGCCGTTGGCCGAAGCGATGCTCCTTGCCCACGCCCACATCGTTCTCGTCGATCCGGCGCGTCCTGCGGTCGGGGCGCTCGCCGAGTCGCTGGCGCGTGCCGCGGCCGCGGCGCAGGCCGCGGGGAGGCTTCCTGCGGCCTGGCGCATGGCCAGCCGAGCGGCGCAGCTTTTCGCGCGCGCCGACGACGATCGCGCGCCCGCCCAGCGAGATCTTGCCCGTCGCCTGTTCGCGGAGGTGAAGATGAAGACGCCCGCCAAGTACTGGCCCGGTCTCGAATCCCACGAGGATGCCCAGGCGCTGGGACTGCAAGCCGCCGCCAGCAAAAGCGCGGCAGAGCGGGTCGAGCGCGCCGCCTTGCTCGAGGGTCGTTTGCGCCGGCTTCTGCGCATCAACAAGCGGCTGAACAGCGACCTCCGACTCTCGCGCGTGCTCGAAACCATCATCGATACCGTCATCGAGCTGACCGACGCCGAGCGCGGCTTCCTTCTCCTGCGCGACGCCGACGGCGAGCTGGCAGTCAAGGTGGCGCGCAACATGGACCAGACCAGCCTGGAGGATCCCAACGCCTCGCTCTCCCGCACCATCGCCAGGCGCGCCGCCGACAGCGGCGAGCCCGTCATCGCCGTGGACGCGGCCGGCGACACCCGCTTTTCTGACATGCTCTCGGTGAGCGACCTCCACCTCCGCTCGGTGCTGGCCGTGCCCCTCGCGGTGAAGGGGAAGGTGGTGGGCACGATCTACGTCGATCACCGCCTGCGCAAAGGTGTGTTCGGCGAGGACGAACTGGCCATGGTCCTGGATTTTGCCGAACAAGGTGCCATCGCCATCGAGAATGCGCGGGTTTTGGCCGAGCTGCGTCGGCGCGAGCAGCAGGTGCAGTCCCTCAATCGTCGTTTGGAGCGCGACCTGCGCGCACAGGAAGCTGCCTTGAGCGACGTGCGCGTCCAGTTGAAAGGAAGCCGCGAGGCGGCGGCCCTGCGCTACGACTACCGCCAGATCGTCGGCCAGTCTCCCGCCATGTTGGATCTCTTCCGGCTCCTCGACCGGGTCACCGACACCAGCCTGCCCGTGGTGATCGAGGGGGAAAGCGGCACGGGCAAAGAGCTTGTGGCGCGGGCCATCCATTTCCACGGCCCGCGCAAGGACAAGGCATTCGTTACCGAGAACTGCGCGGCCGTTCCCGAGACGCTGCTCGAATCGGCGCTCTTCGGGCATGTGCGCGGGGCGTTCACAGGAGCGGATCGGGATGCGCGCGGGTTGTTCGCGATCGCCGACGGGGGCAGCCTGTTTCTCGACGAAGTGGCCGAGATGTCGCCGGCCATGCAGGGCAAGCTCCTGCGGGTGGTGCAAGAGGGCGAGTTCCATCGCGTGGGAAGTGCGCACCCCGAGAAGGTCGACGTGCGCATCCTCGTCGCGACCAACAAGAACCTCGGCCAGCTCGTCGAGGAGGGCAAGTTCCGCAAGGATCTGTTCTACCGGCTCAGCGTGGTGCGGCTGCATCTGCCGCCCTTGCGCGAGAGGCGGGAAGACATCCCTTCGCTTCTGCGCCACTTCATGGACAAGGCCGCCAACCTTACCGGCACGCCCCCGAAGCGGGTGGAGCCCGCTGCCCTGGCCAAGTTGGCCGCCTACTCTTGGCCGGGGAACGTGCGCGAGCTGGAAAACGAGATTGCCAGGGCCGGTGCCTTCGCCGGCGAAGCCGTGACCGTGGCCGATCTGTCCCCCCACATCCAGGCCGGTCAGGATCCGGTAGAGGCCGTGCGCAATGAACCGGACAGCCTGCGCCTGCGTCAGCGGGTGGAGCGCATGGAGCGCCAGCTCATTCGCGAAGCGATGAACCGCTCGCAGGGCAACCAGACGCGTGCGGCCGGCCTTCTCGGGCTGTCCCGCTTCGGCCTGCAAAAGAAGCTGCGGCGGTACAACCTGGGTGGATAGTCCCTAGCCAACAGGGTTGCCATCCGATGGATACCTGGTTGACAGCTGGTACCCTAAGGACTGGAAACGGCGCATGGAATACTGGCCCATTTCTTGCTCAACATGAAAGCAGAGGCTCCTATGAAGATGGTTTTAAGAGGCAAGCGACTGATTCGCTGGCTTGCTGCAGGACTTGCGGGGGCGTCCTACCTGCTCGTCTTCGCGTGCAACTCCGTCCTGATTCCGATTCCTCCGCCGACTCCGGCCAACCCGACCTTCGGAGCTGGTCCGAGCGCGGGCGAATGGTCGGTTTCTACCCCGGCTGACCCACGGGCAAGCGGGGCTCGGTTCTACATCTTCAATGCCAGCATGAGGTCGGGACTCATCGAGACGGCGTCCCCCGACGGGTCGATGTACGGCTCCGGTCTGCAGGGCCAGGCAGGCGACCCGATCGAGATCTACTGGCGGAAATCGGCCACCGACCAAAGCCAGCTCATCTGCCGCCCGCTGGGCAACGGGCTCGTGACCCAGGACTGCAAGTAGCCCCGTTCTTGAGGCTAGAAAACGAGCCGCCGTGAGTCCACCAGCGGACGGGGCGTCTCCGCCGCGTCGGCAGCGAGGGCTTTGCCGCCCACCGCGAGTTGGGCAAGTCCAGGCGGGTCCGGCAGATGGGAGGAGTTCTCCAATGCCATCCCGGAGGTGGGGATGCGCCTGACTTCTTCACGAGCGATGCGCCATGCGGCCTGGATGATCCAGGAAACCGATCGATCCTGACGAATGGCCTCGCGCTGGGTCTCCGCCAGCATCGCGGAGTTGAAGTAGAGCGTGACCTTGCGTTTTTGAGACACGTCGATTCTCCACCGAATGCCGGGAGCCGAGGCCCAGGTTGGCGCGCCGCTAGCGGCTGATCTTGGCCGTGGTCGGGAAAAAGACCTGCAGGTTGAGGCTGAAGACGAAGTTGTTGGTCCATCCCCGGTCGCGTGCGTCGGCCTGCTTGTCGCCGTTCACGTCGCGGCCGGATGCGTTGTTCTTGTAGATGAAATCGTGAAGCTCGAGATTGAGGGCAGCCCATCGCCCCAGAAAGGCGTGCGCCCCGACGCCACCTGTGAAGGTGAACTGCGAGGTGGTGAAGACCTGGTTGGGCAGGTGACAGACGCGGTCCGTCGCGCTGGTGGAGGCATCGGGAAGGACGCACACAGGCTTGGCTGTGGTGGCAGCCGCAAGGTTCACCACCCCGCCGCCCAAGAGGATGTAGAAATCGAAGTAGGTGAAAAGGCTGCTCAGGATTGCGATCTTGCCGGAGAGGGGAATGAACTCTGCCTGGCCCACGAAGACGTAACCGATGCGGTTCATCCCGGCCTGGGCCTCGTCCCGGTAGGGCGACTTGAGGGAGGGTGCGGCGGTCGCATCCTCGGTCGGAAGGGCGTTATTGAGATCGTCGTTGAACGAGGACTTCCAGCCCGGATAAACGTTGTATCCCGCCACGGCGGCGATCGAGATCCAGTCGGTGAAGTGGAACGCGAGCTTCGGCGTCACGAGCAGGGCGTTGTAGAAGTCCTGGCCGATGCTGACCCCCATCCCGACCCCGATCTCAAAGCGCTTGTCGCGCAACTCGACTCGCTTGCGGATGACGGGAGCGTTGGTCAAGGGGCTTCTGCGCTCCTTCTCGGCCTGAACTGCCGAGGGAAGACAACCGGCGACACCGAGAAGCAGGGCTGCAACCTTCCGCATGGCTTGTGGCTTTTTCTTCATGACGTCAACTCGCTACCGGGGTGTTCGGTAGGTGAAGGAGGGAGGAACATAGAGACCGATAGAGAAATACATCATGATGTTCTGCACGAGCTGGCTTTGCGATCTCTGCGAATTGCTCTTCACCACCGAGATATCAGGGTCCGGATCGTTGTTGTCGCTGTGGCGTCCGAGGTACTCGAAGACGTCGTTGTAGATGTAGTCGCGGAAGGTCACGCTGAGGGTGAGCCATTGCAGCACGAAAAGGCGCACCCCGACACCGAGATGGCCGACGATGTTGTCGTTGGAGAAGGATTTGTCGCCAAACCTGCGCGGAATGATCTCCGTGCGATTCCTGCCCAAACCGAGCGCAAAGGTCAGGTCCCAGTGCACGATCCACTTGTTGAAGAGGCCGAATTTCCCGTAGCCGGGCACGTAGCCGAAGGCCAGGGCGTAGTGGTACTTGAGCTTGTTCAGGGTGGGAACCAAGTAGTACTGCAAGCCGACCAGCGACTCGCGTTCGGAGAGCTCCTTGATGAAGTACTGGCCTTCCAGGCCTATGGAAAGGACGTCGGTGATATAGAAATTGAGATCCCCCCCGAAGGCGTAGTGGCGGATGAGCGGGTCGTTCAGCGTGATGCCCGCGAAGGGCGCGATTTCGAAGCGTGACTTCTTGAGGAATGCCTTGCGGGGCACGACGACGATGTCATCCCACGACTTGCGTCCGGCGCCGTAGGGATCCGAAACCTTCTTCGCCTCGGTCGGCTCGGGCGCGGTCAGATCGCTCAGATCGATTTCCGGTCCGATCCCTACATCGGCTTCCACCGCGGGACCGGTCTCGGACGCAGGGGTCTTGTCGCCGCCTGCCATGTCAGGCGCGGCCGACTCTTCTTCTGGCGCCTGGGCCAGAGAAGCCCGGCCAACGCTGACGTTGGCAAGAACCACGAGGAGGCCAAGGACAAGTCGTTTCATGCGTTTCCTTGCTCGGGGCTGCCTTCGCCCCATGACAAAAATCGCTTTGATTTCCAATGCTTGGCTACGAAGGAGGGGTGTGGACAATGTAGCACAGGGAATTTCTGCAAATCAACATAATTCCAGTCGGAGGATCTCTTTTCGGACCGGCGGTGGGCTTCTGCACCACAGATTGAAATTCGGACCGAGCCGCAGCAGCGCCGGCGACGGGAGAATCTGGGGACACGCCCTAGTTCTGGAAGAGGGCCTCGACGAATTCCTCGGCGTCGAATTCGCGCAGATCTTCAACTCGTTCGCCGATTCCGACGTAGCGGACAGGAATGGCGAGTTGATCGGCGATGCCGAGGATCACGCCGCCCTTGGCGGTGCCGTCCAACTTGGTGAGCACGATACCCGTGACGGACATGGCTTGGGTGAAGATCTGCGCCTGGGCGATGGCGTTCTGGCCGCTCGTGGCATCGATGACCAGCCAGGTTTCGTGGGGAGCGCCGGCAGCCGCCTTGCCGGCGACGCGGCGTACCTTCTGCAGCTCCTCCATCAGATTGGCCTTGGTGTGCAGGCGTCCCGCGGTGTCGGCAATGACCACGTCGATCCCTTCACTGGCCGCGCGCTTGATGCTGTCGAAAACGACCGACGACGGATCGCCCGCTTCCTTGCCGCGCACCACAGGTGCGGAGACGCGAGCCCCCCATACCTCGAGCTGTTCCACGGCCGCAGCTCGGAAGGTGTCACCGGCCGCGAGCAAGACGGACTTGCCGTCCGCCTTGAGCGTCGCCGCCAATTTCCCGATGGTGGTGGTCTTGCCGCTGCCGTTGACCCCGATGGTGAGCAGAACGAATGGCTTGCTGCTGCCGAAGTCGATGGGAGGCGCCTCAACCCGCAGGATCTCGGTGCTGCGCCGACGCAAGAAGTCCCACACGGACTTCGGGTCAGCCAGATCGCGGCGGCTCAAGGACGACCGGATCTCCTCCAGAAGCTTCTGGCTGGTACGCACGCCGATGTCGGCCGTGAGCAGCACCTTCTCGATCTCCTCGACCAGCCCGAGGTCGATCTCGCGCTTGCCGGTGAAGATCTGGCCGAGCCGCGCAACCCAGCCCGCGCGGGTTCGCGCCAGGCCTGAAGCGAGCGCAGCCGCATCGCGCACCTTGGGTCGTGGGGCGGGCACGGAACCCCGCGGCTTTTCCTGCGGCAGGGCGATACCTGGTCTGGCCTGGGCCGGGGCTCCGGCAGGAAGTGGTCCGGCTCCGCCTGCCGCCACCGGCGACGGAGGGGCCGGCAGAGGTTCGACCAGAGGGGGCGGGGCTTCCGGTCCCGCGGTTGCTACGCGGGGTGGGGCAGGCTTCTCTTCCGGTTTGGTCTTTTCCGCTTCCGGAACCACCTCCTCGGCGACCAGGGCCGGGCGTTTTCTATCCGGCCTGGGTCTGTCCTCGTCTGCGCTCTCGATCTGCCGTCGGCGAGCCCGGCGAGCGCGACGAATCGCGACCACAAGGAGAAAGACCGTGGCAAGAAAGACGGCGGCGATGACTGCGGCGGCGATGAGTTCGTTGTTGGCTCCCCCTTCCATGGGTGTGGCACCTTAACAGGACGGCTGGGAGGCTTTCGATCTTTTTGACGTTTTCTGGGGAATCGACAGAGTAGGGGGGGACGGGCGACAAGGGCTTTACAGATGCAGAGGGTGATGGTACCAATCTAGTGTCACGAAGTGGCTCGTATCGTCACGTAGTGCCATGTCACGGTGCTAGATGAAGATAAGACGGCTAGAAATCTGCGGGTTCAAATCCTTTGTCGATCGCACGGCGATCACCTTCGACGATCCCATCACGGCCGTGGTGGGTCCCAATGGATGCGGCAAGTCCAACATCGTTGACGCGATCCGCTGGGTGATGGGGGAGCAGTCGGCCAAGCATTTGCGCGGGCGGGCCATGGAAGACGTCATCTTCAACGGCTCCGAGTCGCGTGGCCCGGCCGGCATGGTCGAGGTTTCCATCACCTTCGATACCCGCGCCCTGCCCGGCGACGCATCCCCCGGGGGTGTGCCTTGGGGAGCGCTGGGGCCTTCCGATGTGGTGGTTACGCGGCGGCTCTATCGCGGGGGAGAGAGCGACTACTTCTTGGGAGGTGTTCCTTGTCGCCTGCGCGACATCGTCGAATTCTTCCTGGGAACGGGCGTGGGCTCCAAGGCCTACGCCGTCATCGAGCAGGGCCGCATCGGCTTCATCGTCTCATCCCGCCCCGAAGACCGCCGCGCCCTCATCGACGAAGCGGCCGGCATCACCAAGTACAAGATCAAGAAGAAGACCGCCGAGCGTCGCATGGAGGCGACCCGCCAGCACCTGTTGCGGGTGACCGACATCATCGGCGAGATCGAAACCCGGCTGCGCTCGCTCAAGCTGCAAGCGCAGAAGGCCGAACGCTACAAGCGCTACAAGGCGGAGCTGAAGGATCTCGAGCTCTGCCAGGCCACGCAGAAGCACCTCGGCCTCGTGGCCGAGCAGAAACACCTGCTTGCTGCCCACCAGGCCGCGGAGATTCGCCACCAGGACGCGGTCTCTGCGCTGCGGGCCGAGGAGGCGAGCGTGGAAGCCGAGCGGCTGGCCTTGTCGGCAGAGACGGCCGAGATCAGCGCCACCAAAGACGCGCTCTACGCTCTCGACAACAAGGCGCAGCTTCTGGCCCAGCGGGCCGAGCACGCGCACAACGAATCCGAGATGCTCAAGGTGCGGGCCGAGCATGCGCGCAAGGAAAGCGAGGGGCTGGCGGTACGCGTCGCCGAGGACCAGGAAGCCCTGGCCGAGGTTGAGGGCCAGGTGGCGTTGCTCGACGACGAAGCGGATGCGCGGACGCGCGCCCTGGAATCGGTGGAGAAGACCTGCACCACGGCGCGCGGCGAGCTGGCCACGGCGCGCAGCGATCTCGAGCGTCTGGTCGAAGCCGCGGCCAACACCCGCACCCGCATCGCGCGTCTGGAATCGGACCTCGAATCGGCGCGGGTGCGGGCCGAGGATCTCGCCCATCGCCTGGAGGAGGTGGAGGCCGACGACGCTGCGACGGGCGAATCGATCGGGCGGATCGCCGGTGAGATCGCCCAGGTCGAGGGCAGTCTGGGAGATCTGCGCTCGCGCTCGCTGGCCTTGGCCGAAAAGAAGGTCGAGGTCGAGGCCCGGGCCGGCAGCCTGCGGGCCGAGGTGGCGCGTGGCGAGATCGAGCTCGAGACCTTGCGTGAGGAAGCCCATCGCCGCCGCTCGCGCCTGCAGTCGCTCGCCGAGATCCAAGAGCGCTATGAGAGCTTCCAGCGCGGGGTGCGCGCCATCATGCAGAAGGTGCGCGAGTCGAAAACGCGCGCGGCGAGCGGGCAGGCCGGGGCGGGGGCGGACGAGACGTCGTCGTGGACCATGCAAGGCATCAAGGGGCTGGTGGCCGACATCGTGCAGCCGCCGCCCGAGCTCGAGATCGCGCTGGAAGCGGTGCTGGGCGAGCGGCTGGGCAACATCATCGTCGAGTCGCACGAGGTCGGCATCGAGGCCATCGACTACCTCAAGCAGCGAAGCGAAGGGCGATCCAGCTTCATCCCGCTCTCCTTGCGCGTGCAGAGTCCGCCGGGGACGGTGCTCTACGATGCCATGGGGGGCACGAGCCTCGAGCCGAGCTCCGAGCCGGCCATGCTTCCCGTCGAGTGGCCGAGCGGCGAAGGGGTACGGGGACCGATGCTCGAGCTCATCGGCTACAGCCGCCAATACGACCGGGTCGCGGCCTACCTCCTGGGCGACGTGGTGGTGGTGGAAAACCTGCGCCGAGCCCTCGATCTCTGGCGCCAGACCAGCACCCGGAAGACCCTGGTGACCCTCGAGGGCGAGGTCATCGATCCCCACGGGGTGGTGACCGGCGGTTCGCGCGAATCGGCCCTCGCCGGAGTTCTCTCGCAGAAGCGCGAGATGCGCGAGCTGGAAGCAATAGTGGCTCGGCTCGACCATGACTATCGGGAGAGCCTGGAACGTCATGTCCGCAACAAGCAGGCGCTGGGCCAGGCTCTTGCCGAGCTCGAAGAAACCGTCGCGGCCATGCGCCGGGATGATCTCCATCGTTCGTCGCAGGAGAAGGACCTGGAGCGGCTCGGGCGCGAACGGGCCGCCGCCGAGGCGCGGCGGGCGCAACTGGCGGCCACGCTGGAAAACCTGCGCACCTCGAGGAGCACCAATCAGGGGCGCATCGAGGAGGCCTCGGCGCAGCTTCTGGCCGAGAAGGAGTCGGTCGCCGACCACGATCGTGCGGTGGAGGGGTTGCGGGCGCAGGTTGCGACGTTGGCGGAGAAAGTCGATGCGCTTCTGACCGAGATCTCCGCGGTCCGGGTGGCGGCGGCGCAGGCCGCGGATCGCAAACGAGGGGCGCACGACAGCGCCCTGCGCCTGCGTCGCGAGATTGCCGACCACCGAGCCAAGCAGATCACGCTCGACGGGGATGGCGCGCGCGATCTGGCGCAGGCCGAGACCCTGCGCCGCGAAGCCGTGAAGCTGCGCCAAGAGGCCTCGGAGGTGCAGGCCGACCTGGCCGAGCGCTCGCGCGCCTTCAACGAACGGCAGAGCGCGGCGGAAGAGCGCAGCGGGCTTCTCGCTCGCCGCGATGCCGCTCTCAAGGCCATGCGCGCGAACGTGACCGGCTTGGCCCAGGACCTGGGCGCCCTCAATCTGCGCTGCCAAGAGGTCGCCATGCGCCTGGAGGCGCTCGACGAGCAGACCCGGGAGCGCTATGCCGACGTGACCACGGTGGCTGCGCTTCTTTCGCAATTCCATCAGCGCCCTCTTGCGGGCGAGGTGGAAGACACCCGCATACGGGAGTTGCGCGGGCTCGTCGAACGTATGGGCGACATCAACCTGACCGCCATCGAGGAGTCCGCGGCCTTGCAGGGGCGCTATGATTTCCTCACCACCCAGAAGGCCGATCTCGAGTCGGCCGTCGGTCGCCTGGAAACCGCCATCGACAAGATCAACCGTGCCTCGCGCAAGCGCTTCCGCGAGGTCTTCGATGCCGTCAACGCCAAGTTCCAAGAGGTGTTTCCCCATCTTTTCGGCGGCGGCAAGGCCCATTTGGCCCTGAGCGACCATGACGATCTCCTGGAAACGGGAGTCGAGATCATCGCCAACCCGCCGGGCAAGAAGATGCTGCAGAACATCGAGCTTCTGTCGGGCGGCGAGAAGGCGCTGACGGCGGTGTCCCTCCTTTTCGCCATCTTCCTGGTCAAGCCTTCGCCCTTTTGCGTGCTCGATGAGGTGGATGCCCCGCTCGACGAGGCCAACGTGGACCGCTTCAACAGTGCCGTGCGCGAGATGACGGGCGAGTCCCAGTTCATCATCGTGACCCACAACCAGCGCACCATGGAGATCGCCGACCGGCTGTGCGGCATCACCATGGAAGAATCCGGGGTTTCGCGCCTGGTGACGGTCAATTTGCGCGGGCGAGAACCGGCCGGACAGCCGCCCGGACCCATGCCGGGGCACGAGACCGGGCAAGCACAGTTCGCACCGGCGTGAGGGAGCGAGTTTGCGCGTGCGCAGGCGTTCTTCGAGCGAGCGGTCAGGGTTGACGGCCTTGCCGTCCACCCATACACTCACCACCCTTGAGACGGTCGCTGCGCCTGCAGCGCAGCCGTCGCCCTGAAAGGAGCAACATGGCTACCTACATCACCGACGAATGCATCAACTGCGGCGCGTGCGAGCCCGAGTGTCCCAACGACGCCATCAGCGAAGGCGAGAGCATCTACATCATCGACGCCGCTCGGTGCAGCGAGTGCGTGGGTTTTTTCGATCACGAGGCGTGCCAAGCGGTTTGCCCGGTCGAGTGCTGCCTTCTCGACCCGAAGAACCCGGAGAGCGAGGAGGTTCTTCTGGCCAGGGCCAAACAGCTTCACCCGGACAAGAATCTGCCCGACCTGGCGAATCTGCCGGCCAGCCTGTCGCGCTTCCGCAAGCAGTAGATCGCCGCGCGGCGAGGGACCTGGGCCGTGGACCCAGATCTACGGTCCATGTTGGTCTTGGGACAAGCGATCGAAGTGCGCCTCGACGTGGTGCAGGCGCATGAGCTTGGCCGTGAATTCCATGAACCGCTGCTGTCGCCAACGCTCGTAGTATCCCGCGCGAAGCGCGGCGCGGGCTTCCTCGAAGCTGACGTTCTTGGGAGGCCGTTCCCCCAGGTAGCGCGCGACGAAGAAGCCGTCTTCGTCCTCGACCATGCGGGTGGTCTGGCCGGGGACACGCAGCTTTTCGACCTCAGCCCAGACCGCTTGCGACAGAGGGCGGTCCGGGCCCTGGAGGAAGCGAAGGAATACGACGCCGCGGCTCGACCATTCCGGCGCGCGCGCGACGCCTTCGAATTCCTCGAGGGTCTGGGGTGGGTTCCGTCCAAGGTGGGCGGCGAGCTCTCGCGCCGCGGAAGCGCGCTCCCGGCGAGGCTTGTCCTTCATGCGCACTCCCGTATAGATCGCCAGCACCCCGATCTCGACCAAGCGGCCGTGCACGAAGGCGTCTCGCCCGCGTTCGTAGAGCGGCCGCAGGGCGGAGTCAGGCAGGGCCTCGTAGCGTAGACCGGGCTCGAGCTCGACCTCGAGCAGACGCTGGACCAGGGCTTGGGTGATGTCCGGATCGGAGGGGGACGTGAGCGCGAAGCCGGTTCGCCAGGCCTGCTCGGCAAGCAGGTAGATGTCGATCAGGTCAGCGAGGGCCTGTCGGGGCGGCTTGCCGGTCTGCAGTGCCAGGGCGCGAATCTGCTCGGCCAAGATAGGGACCTCGCCCACGCGCGCCACGACCGCGCCGAGATCCGGGGCGGGGACGGGCGTCCACGGCAGTTGCGCGGTGTCTTGGGCCGAGGAGCAGCTCGCAAGCACAAGCACGACGGTCAAGGGGGCGCGGTATCGCACGCGACGATGGTACCAGAACCGGGCGGGCATGGAATTCGGGTGCGGGGACTGGTAGGTTCGGCCGCGCCATGAACTCACCCAGCGGGCAACCTTTCGTGATTGCCATCGACGGACCTGCCGGCGCCGGCAAGTCGACCGTGGCACGCGGCCTGGCGGCAAGGCTCGGCTACACCTTTCTCGATTCCGGAGCACTCTACCGAACCGTGGCTCTGCTCGCCCAGGAGCAGAACGTCGCGTGGGACGACACGGGGGGCCTGGTCGGGATCGTGCGCGACCTGGATATCGTCTTTTCCGGCTCGGGCGAAAAGACACGTATTCTCGCCAAGGGCCGCGATGTGACGGAAGCGATCCGTCAAGCGGACATCTCCGAAGGCGCCTCGCGCGTGTCGGCCCTCGCCGAGGTGCGGACCGGGCTGCTCGATATGCAGCGCCGGGTGGCGCAGAAGGACAACGTGGTTGCCGAGGGACGGGACATCGGAACGGTGGTGTTTCCGACGGCCCAAGCCAAGTTCTTCCTCATGGCCGATCCCGAAACACGAGCCAGGCGGCGAACCCTGGAGCTGCAAGCGGCCGGGAGGCCTGCGGTCTTGGCAGAGGTGCTGGCCGAGATGAAGGTACGCGACGCGCGTGACCGTGAGCGCGCGTTGGCGCCCCTGCGGCGCGCCGAGGATGCGGTCGAGATCGACTCCTCCGACCTGTCGCCCGAGGAGGTCATGCAGCGCATGCTGGCGGTGGTCCGGGCGCGGGGCGGCTGAGTACAGCTTCCCGCAGTCTCCTGCCCGTCTGGCCGCCGCTCCGTCACCGCAAGCCGCGTTGCATTCCCTGCGCACCGGAAGTGGGGCAGGCGAGACGCCCGCGCTCCGGGAACCGCCAGATTCCGCCCGCTGCTCCGAATCCCAGTTCCTATCATCCTGCGTTGACACGCGGGTTTCCCGGCGGTAGTTTTCGCGCCCCTTCGCCTATCCCGATGGTCGGGGTATGCGACAAGAGACTTGTGCCAGATCGCACGCGGGGCGCCGTCGCGATGTGGACCAGCCGACCCGCACGGGTCGCGTTGTCAGCGTTACAAAGGATCCCATGGCTAGTGTGCCGTCGTCTTCAGACCCAGACTTGGGCGAAGAGAGTTTTGCTGCGCTTTTCGAGGAGTCCCTCAAGCGCGAGGAGGTGAAAGAAGGCGAGATTGTCAAGGGCAAGGTCATTGCCATCAACAAGGACAACGTTCTCGTCGACATTGGCTACAAGTCCGAAGGCGCGATCGCCGCCTCGGAGTTCGTGGTGGACGGACAGATGACCGTCAAGCCCGGGGACATCATCGATGTCTTCCTGGAGAGTCGCGAGGACGACAACGGTCTTTGTGTGATTTCGAAGGAGAAGGCGGACCGCCTCAAGGTGTGGGACGAAATCTCGGCCGCCTGTGAGCGCGATGAGCTCATCGAGGGCGTCATCAGCATGCGCGTGAAGGGTGGCCTCTCGGTCACCATCCGGGGCGGAGTCAAGGCCTTCCTGCCCGGCTCGCAGGTCGACCTGCGCCCCGTGCGCAACCTCGACAACCTGCTCGGCAAGACCCATCGCTTCAAGGTCATCAAGTTCAACAAGAAGCGCGGCAACATCGTGCTCTCGCGGCGCGTGTTGCTGGAAAAGGAGAGAGCGGCGCTCAAGGAACAGACCCTCGGCAAGCTCAAGGAAGGCCAGATCGTCGAGGGCATCGTCAAGAACCTCACCGAGTACGGCGCCTTCATCGACTTGGGCGGCATCGACGGCTTGCTCCACATCACCGACATGTCGTGGGGCCGGGTCACGCACCCGTCCGAGCTGTTCCAGGTCGGCGACCACGTGCGCGTCAAGGTGCTCAAGTTCAATACCGAGACCGAGCGCGTGTCGCTCGGCCTCAAGCAGATGATGGAAGATCCGTGGACCCACGCCCAGCAGAAGTACCCGCCGGGAACGGTGGTGCGCGGCAAGGTCATGTCGCTCAAGGACTACGGCGCCTTCATCGAGATCGAGCAGGGCATCGAGGGCCTCATCCACATCTCGGAGATGTCGTGGACCCGCCGGGTGAAGCACCCGTCGAAGATGCTGGCCATCAGCGACACCGTCGAGGCGGTGGTCCTCGATATCGACCCGACCCAGAACCGCATCAGCCTGGGCATGAAGCAGCTCGAGCCGAACCCGTTCGCGTCGCTCAAGGAGAAGTACCCGCCCGGAACCGTGGTCAAGGGCATCGTGCGCAACATCGCCGACTTCGGCATCTTCGTGGAGATCGAAGAGGGCATCGACGGGCTGGTGCATGTTTCCGACCTGTCGTGGACCCAGAGGGTGAAGCACCCGTCGGAGCTTTACCAGAAGGGCGACGAAGTCGAGGCGGTGGTCCTCAACATCGAGTTCGACGGCGAAAAGCCCAAGGTGTCGCTCGGGATCAAGCAGCTGGTTCCGGATCCGTGGGATCGCATCCCGTACGACTATCCGGCGGGCAAGATCGTCGAGTGCAGGGTGCTCAAGGTGCTCGACTTCGGCGCCTTCGTCGAGATCGAGAAGGGCGTCGAGGGACTCATCCACGTCAGCGAGTTCTCCGACGAGCGGGTGGATGACCCCAAGCAATTCGTCAAGCTCGGCGACGTGCTCAAGGCGGAGATCATCTCGGTCGACGGTGCCGAGCGCAAGATCGGCCTTTCTTTCCGCGGCGCCGCGCGTGCCGAAGAAGTGGCCGACGCGCAGGGGTTCACCGCGGGCGTGCCGACCGCGACCCTGGGCGACGTGATGCGCGAGAAGATCGCAGGACTCACCCCGAAGAAGTAGCGGTTGGGTCTTCTTTTCACCACAGAGGGCACCGAGAACACAGAGACGGAGGGAGAGAGGGAAGGTTGTCGGATCCGGATCCGAAAACCCGTCTCCCGTCGGTCTCTGTGCCCTCTGCGTTCTCTGTGGTGAACAATCAGAACGGCGCCCGCCTCCCGAGCCGGTCGGCGTCCTACGCACGGAGCAGCCAGGCGGCGATGTCGGCCACGACGGTGTCGGCCTCGGGCTCGAGGAAGAGCTCGTGGAAAAGGCCCGCGTAGGTGTGCACCGCCACCATGCTGCCGGCGGCGCTGGCGAAGGCGAGATTGGCTTCGTTGACGACGATGCGATCTTCGCCCGCAAGCAGCATGAGGGTGGGAACGTCGAGCCTGGCGGCAGCCTGACGGATCTTCGCCTGCGCGCGCAGCACGGCCATGAACCATCCCGCGCTGGCCACATGGTGAACCAACGGATCGCGGTGGAAGTTCTCGTGCACCAGGGGATTGCGCGACACGCTCTTCGCCACCAAACCATTGGACATGGTAAGCGTGGGCATCACCCGTGCCATGACGTTGGCGGCGGCGCGCTTGGGCGCGGAGACCTTCATCTTGAGCTTGAGCCAGGGCGCGGCCAGGGCCATGCGACGCGGGCGCAAGTTCCGGGAGCTGTCGAGCACCAGGGCCAACGCGACCGCGCTGCCCATGCTGTGACCGAGAACCGCCCACGGCAAATCGGGATTCTGCGCGCGCGACCAAGCCACGACGGCCGCCAGGTCGTCGACGTAGTCGCCGAAATCGTCGACGTGGCCGCGGCGGCCATCCGAGCGGCCGTGGCCACGAGCATCGTATTGGGTCACGATGATCCCTTGCTTGGCAAGCGCGTGGCCTATGTGGCGGTAGAGTCCGCAGTGCGCGGAGAATCCGTGCACCATGACCAACGCCAGGTGCGGCTGCGACAGGGCCAGGTAATGCTCGACGTGAAGGCGCAGCGAGGGTCGTTCGACGGTTGTCTCGAGATCAGGATTGCCGGTCGGCTGCATGGTTGGGAAATACCATGGACGGTACAAGGCAGGCGAATCATAGTGGTTGTGCACAGGCCATGCGCATTTCGGAGATCTACGCCAGCATCCAGGGTGAGTCGCAATACGCCGGCCGGCCGGCGGTGTTGGTGCGAACCACGGGCTGCGATCTGCGCTGCACCTACTGCGACACCACCGACGCGTTCACCGGCGGTCGCGACATCAGCGTCGAGGAGGTGGTGGCGGAGGTGAAGCGCTTCGGTTTGCCTTTCGTGCTTCTCACCGGGGGTGAGCCCATGATGCAGCCGGAGATCGCCGAGCTGGCGCGGCGCCTGTTGGCCGAGGGGCTCAAGGTCGCGATCGAAACCTCGGGGGCGCACGCCCTCGAGGAACTGCCCGCGCCGGTTTTCCGCATCGTCGATGTCAAGACGCCTTCGTCGGGCGAGTCGGGGCGGATGCGGTGGGAGGTGTTCGAGCGACTGCGCCCGTGCGACGCCGCGAAGTTCGTCATCGCGGATGAAGCGGACTACCGGTGGTCGGTGGAGAAGATGCGCCGGCTCCGTCTCCCCGGTAGGACCGAGATTCTGTTTTCACCCGTGCACGGCAAGCTCGAGCCCCGCGATCTCGTGACCTGGGTCATCCGCGATCGATTGCCGGTGCGCGTGAATCTGCAGCTCCACAAGTATGTTTGGGGACCGGACGCGCGGGGCGTGTAAGCCGGGGTCGGCTCACCCGTGTCCCGCATGCCCCGTCAAGGCGAGTTACCTCCGCGGTTTCTCCGATCCGTTTTCTTCTACTACTTCCGAGGTTTTTCGCGCGGCGCGACGGTTTCTTTAGCAGCGGCGCCAAGAGGCGGGAGGCCGTGGTCTCCAGGCTTCAGGCTCCCGTGCAGGGCCGTGGAAAACGCCATCGCTGCCACCCACCGATCAACCTGCAGCCTGCACCCTGAAGCCTTCAGCCCTCTTCGGTTGCGGGCCAAGCCCGCGTTAAGGGAACGCGGGCATCCTGCCCGCATCGATCTCTTCGACACGACGGCGCAACGGCAGGCCAGATGCCCGCGTTCCCAGGCCGGCCCGTCACGGCCGAACGGGCCCCTTGCCCACCGGTCATGTGGGATACGCCCACCTTCTGCGAGTCCTTTCAAGCGCTTCCGAGGGGTGTTTTGCCGTGCTCAATTTCGGGTTGACTTGGCTCCTTCGATCCTGCTAGCGTCCGTCCGCGTCTTGACCCTAACCTATCGAGAACCTTCACAAAAGGTGAGGAAGATCGTCGACGGTTTGAGAGGATTCTGCGTCGCCATGGGTACTTGTCTCGCGGTGCTTTCGGCCCCCGGGTGCGCTACGCGTGCCAAGAGGGATACCGACCAGTCGCAGATGCGCTACCAGCTTGCCGTCGAGAACTTCAAGAATCAACGAGTCGAAGCAGCGGTCGAGGAGCTGCAGAAAGCCATCGCCGCGGATCCCCAGAATGCCGATGCCTACAATCTGCTGGGTTTGGTGGCGCTCAAGCAGGCCTACGACTACGAGGCCCAGGCCGAAACCCTGTCGTGCCTTCGCGGTGCCGACGCCGAGGTCGTGCGCATGGAGGAGAACCGCAAGCTGCGCGAGGCGGAAGGGCATTTCCGCAAGGCGGTCGAGCTTCGCCCGGAGTTCCCCGAAGCTTGGAACAGCCTCGCCGTGGTCGCCCTTCTGCTGCGGGCGTGGGACGAAGCCATCGAGGGAGCCGAGCATGCGCTCAAGGACGCAACCTACGCCTCCCCGGTCTATGCCCGCGCCAATCTGGGTTGGGCGTACTTCCACAAGAAGGATTTGCAGAACGCCTGGAAGGAGCTGTACGAGGCCGTGTCGCGTGCACCCGGATTCTGCGTCGGGCGCTACCGCCTGGCCAAGGTCTACCTCGAGCGCGGCGAGGTAAATCAGGCGCTCGATGCCATCGACCCCGTGCTCGCGGACATCAAGCGCTGTCCCATCCAGGAAGCGTTTCTCTTGGGCGGGTTGCTCTATGAACGGCGCCAGGACGTGGGCAAGGCACGCGACCTGTTCCGCACCTGCGCGGAGATGTCTCCGCGAAGTTGCGTGGCGGAAGAATGCAAGCGCTACCTGCAGATGATTCAGTGAAAAGGCTCTCGCGAATGGAAACAGCAAACTTCGGCACATTCCTAAGGGAAGAACGCGAGCGACGGAATATCTCGCTGGCGGCGATGTCCTGTTCGACCAAGTTGTCGGTTTCCGCCCTGAAATTCATCGAGGCGGGAGATCTCGACGATCTGCCCCCCGACGTGTTCGTGCGCGGGTTCATTCGTTCGTATGCCAAGACCCTCGGCATCTCCAGCGACGAGCCGCTTTCTCTCCTTGACCAGACCCTTTCCGAACGCCGCCGCGACCCCATGACCGTGGTGCTCCCGGTGCAAGGCCGGAAATCCGAGGCCGTGAACCTGGTTCCCGTGGAAACCCTGGTCGAGGACGAGGGACCGGTGCCCCACCGGGGGATCGGCCTGGCCGTCTTCGTCATCATCGTGCTGCTCATCGCCACCATCACCTTGTCGTTGGTCCTGCGCCAGCAACCGCAGTCAGGCGAAGGGCTCAGCCTGGAAAACGGCGAGAGCCCTGCGGCACTGCTCTCAACCTCGCAGCCCGGCTGACGTCTGCCGGCCGCCTCGTCTCGTGAGGCAAACCCTCGTCACCCCCGCGATCGTGCTGCGCAGGGTGGCGTATGGCGAGGCCGACCTGGTCGTGACCCTGCTCGGGCTCGGCACCGGGCGGGTGTCCGCCCTGGCACGCGCGGCACGCAAGAGCACGCGGCGTTTTGCCGGGGGTCTGGGCATGGGCATGGCAGGGGAGGCCAGGCTGCGCGACCGGCCGAGCGCGGAGCTCATGATCTTGGAATCGTTCGATGGCCGGCGCGGCTGGCCCACGCTGTCGACCGACCTGGCCAAGACCGCGCACGCCGCCTACGCGCTCGAGCTGTGTGACCGGCTGTGCCCGCCGCGCCAGCCCGAGACCTCGGTCTTCGCCTGGCTCGAGGAGTTTCTCGCCCACCTGGATGCCGGTCGAGCGACGGCGGAGCGGCTCCGCGTGTTTGAGATCGGGCTTCTGCGTGCCCTCGGCATGGGGCCGTCGATCGATCGCTGTGCCGCGTGCGGCCGGGCCGACCTGGGCGACGAAGACGTACGCTTCTCCCCGCACGCCGGCGGGGTGCTGTGCCGGAACTGCGCCAAGGGCGGCGATTTCATGGCCGGGAATACCCGGCTGGCCCTGGAACGGTTGGCACGAGCAAGCTTGCCCGAGGCCGATACCATCGCCCTCGATCGTGGCGTGGGCGCGGCATGTCGGGGGGCCGTTTTCGCGTTGCTGCGCGAACACGTGCACGGTCCGCTTCGCTCGCTCGATTTCATCGAGAAGATGTCAGGCAGCATGTCAGGTTCTCGTTGACTGCCGGCGCGGGATGGCTAGATTGCCGCCCATGCCTGCAACCTCGCTCGACACCATCGTCAGCCTCTGCAAACGGCGGGGCTTCGTCTTTCCTTCTTCCTCGGTCTACGGGGGCCTCGGCAGCACCTGGGATTATGGCCCCCTCGGTGTCGAGCTCAAGAACAACGTCAAGCGCGCCTGGTGGCGTGCGGTGGTGCACGAGCGCGACGACATGGAAGGGCTCGACGCGGCCATCTTGATGAACCGCCTGGTGTGGAAGTACTCGGGCCACGAGGCGACCTTCTCCGACCCCATGACCGACTGCCGCGCCTGCAAGTCGCGCCCGCGCGCCGACCACGTCTTCGCGGCGCAGAAGGGGCGCGATCCCAGGGGCCTGCCCGAGATCAACGCCGCCATCGAGGCCAAGGAGCTTTCTTGCCCGAAGTGCGGCTCGAAGGATCTGACGCCGGCGCGGCCCTTCAACCTGATGTTCCGCACCACGGTCGGCCCCGTGGATTCCGGCGACGATTCGGGCCTGGTCTACCTCCGCCCCGAGACCGCGCAGGGAATCTTCGTCAACTTCGGCAATGTCCTCGATACCATGCGCCGCAAGCTGCCCTTCGGCATCGCCCAGGTCGGCAAGGCGTTCCGCAACGAGATCACGCCCGGCAACTTCACCTTCCGCACGCGCGAGTTCGAGCAGATGGAGATCGAGTACTTCGTACGCCCCGGCGAGGACGAGGCCGCGCACGAGGCGTGGATTGCCGAGCGCCAGAGCTGGTACCTGAAGCTCGGCATGCGCCGCGAGAACCTGCGGGTGCGCGAGCAGGAGAAGCACGAGCTCGCCCACTACGCCAAGCGCTGCGTGGATCTCGAGTACCTGTTCCCCATGGGCTTTTGCGAGCTCGAGGGCATCGCCAACCGCACCGACTTCGACCTGCGTTCGCACAGCCGTTCCGCGGACAACCCCGATGCCGTCGGCGAGCTCAAGTACTTCGACCAGGAACAGAAGCAGCACATCATACCCTACGTCATCGAGCCCTCGGCCGGCGCCGACCGCGCGACCCTGGCCTTCCTGTGCGACGCCTACGAGGACAGCTTGGTCAAGGAACCACCCGCGGAAGACACTGCCAAGCTGCGCGAGCTGGTCGAGAGCTTCGCCCGTTCGGTGGGCCGCCGCGAGGGCATGGACAAGGATACGAAGCAGCGCCTGGTGTCCACGGCCGAAACCGTCGCCGCGGGGCTTCCCGGCACCTTGCCCCGGCTCATCGGCCTCATGGAAGACTCCGACGCGGCCTGCATCGAGGTGATGAAGAAGGTGCGCGGGGTAGGGGAGAAGATCGCGGAAGAGCACACCCGGACCGTGCTGCACCTGCACCCGCGTCTGGCGCCGCTCACCGTGGCCGTGTTCCCCCTCAAGCGCAACGACGCCCGGCTGGTCGAGATGGGGCGGAGCATCAAGCGCGACCTGCAGAAGGCCGGCCTGCGCGCCGTGTACGACGACACCGGCGCCATCGGCAAGCTCTACCGCCGCCAGGACGAGATCGGCACCCCCTTCTGTGTCACCGTGGACTTCCAAAGCCTGGAAGACCAGACGGTGACGCTGCGCGACCGAGACAGCATGCAGCAAGAGCGGCTCAAGGCGCCCGAGCTGGCTGCGGCGCTTTGTGCGCGCCTGCCATAGCCCGGGGCCCGCTCGAATTCCTGCCTTTGCCGGCGCCGACGGGGCTTTCAATCCCCGTCGCACCCTGATAGAACCCTCCCCCACGATGCCAACCAAGAAGAAGAGCGGAAGCAAAGCCATGAAACTGACCCAAGCGCGAGCCTCCAAGGCTACCAAGAAGACCAAGGCCAAGCCCAAAGCAGCCGGAAAGCGCACCAAGCGCATCTATTTCTTCGGCGGCGGCAAGGCCGAGGGCAACAAGGACATGAAGAACCTGCTCGGCGGCAAGGGCGCCAACCTCGCCGAGATGACCAACATCGGCGCCCCGGTACCGCCGGGATTCACCATCACCACCGAGGTGTGCACCGAGTCCTACAAGAACGGCGGCAAGCTGCCCGCCGGCCTCGACGCCGACGTCAAGGCCAATGTGGCGCGCATGGAGACCCTCCTGGGCAAGAAGCTCGGCGACCCGTCGAATCCGCTCTTGGTGTCGGTACGTTCCGGCGCACGCGCCTCCATGCCGGGCATGATGGACACGATCTTGAACTTGGGCCTCAACGACGACACCGTCGTGGGCTTGGCCAAGTTCGGCGGCGAGCGCTTCGCCTACGACTCCTACCGCCGCTTCGTCGCCATGTACGGCGACGTCGTGCTGGAAATGAAGCCCGAGCGCAAGGAAGACCACGACCCGTTCGAGGTCATCCTCACGGCCAAGAAGAAGGCTCTCGGGGTGAAGGTCGACTCCGAGCTGCCCGCCTCGGCGCTCAAGGAGCTGGTCACCGAGTTCAAGGCCGCCATCAAGCAGCACAAGGGCATCGATTTCCCGACCCGCCCGATGGATCAGCTCGATGGCGCCATCAAGGCCGTGTTCCGCAGTTGGGACAACGATCGCGCCAAGGTGTATCGCAAGCTCAACAACATCCCGTCCGACTGGGGTACGGCGGTCAACGTGCAGGCCATGGTGTTCGGCAACAAGGGCAGCGACTCCGCCACCGGCGTGTGCTTCACCCGCAACCCGGCCTCGGGCGAGAACCAGTTCTACGGCGAGTTCCTGGTCAACGCCCAGGGCGAGGACGTGGTGGCCGGCATCCGCACCCCGCAGAAGATCGTCGAG
>Ga0172363_10000177_pt1 | contig 42535 bp, 39 predicted proteins | sample LakKivs2_kivu2a2_FD_114541 | JGI IMG/M metagenome (GOLD analysis project Ga0172363, IMG submission 114541) | Sediment microbial communities from Lake Kivu, Rwanda - Sediment s2_kivu2a2 | ecosystem: Environmental > Aquatic > Freshwater > Lake > Sediment | place: Rwanda: Western Province, Lake... | reverse complement strand
TTATCAAAATTGCAATGGTGAGGATACATGATAAACTGAAGAAAGGTAACTACAGGTCAAAGATGATACTTCAGGTGCATGATGAACTTATTTTCGAAGCGTATGAGCCTGAACTGGAGAGGCTGAAGGAAATGGTTATTCATGAAATGTCAAATGCAACAAAGCTGGATATTCCCCTCAAGGCAGACTGGGGAACAGGGAAAAACTGGCTTGAGGCACATTGAGGGGTGAGTGCATGTAATATGGAATTTGATAGTATTTGTTTAAAGTAAACTATGGAAATTAAAGTATTGTTTTTCGGAGTGCTTGCAGAGGTGGCAAAAACCGGTTTCAGATATTATACCAACATAAGATCGTTTGACGACCTGAGGCTAAGGATTGAAGATGAATTTCCGGAAATGGTACATTATAAGTACAGAATTGCCGTAAACAGAGAATTTGTAAGTTCTGATCCTTTGCTCAAAGACGACGATGAGGTTGCTTTTATGCCGCCTTTCGAGGGTGGCTGAAGTCTTGCTGTGGAAATGATAAAAAAACCTATTCTGCCCGGAAAAACAGTGATCTTGATTAAACCGGCATTTCATCTTTTTTATCGGGGATTCCATTCACGTGATTTTCAGCATTATCCTTTCCCGAAATAAGTACTGATCCTGCTTTCCCGCTCAGAACAGAGATATACAAATTCTTATCCCTGATTATATCAAGGGCTTTGTTTACCTGCTCATCTTTCGGCAGGCTCCAGGAAACTGATCCTTCCTCATAGAAATACCTGCTTATGATCTCTTCTTCAAGAAGTTCTATTATTTCATCCCTGAATAATGAAAGATCCTGGTCAAGATTATGTGTAACATCCTTTTCCAGCTCTGTAAAAATATCCTTATGCAGGTCATAATATTTTTCTTTTTTTGCATCTGCGATCAGCTCAGCAAGCGATTTCTCGGTAGCTGTCGTATAGCTGAATTTCCTGCTTTTCAGGAAATCCCTGAAATCGTTGTAATCTGCTTCTGAAAATTTAAACTGAGAAGGAGTTTTAATGTTGGGGTGATTCCAGTAATAACGTGTGGCAAAATCGAAAATGAAATAGCGAAGATAAAGCTCTGTTGAGGCCTGGCTGAGAGGTTCGGGAAGCACCTCGATATCCGGTGTTATCCCGCCTCCGTCTTTTACTATCCTTCCGTTTTTTGTCCTGAATTCTGAAATAAGCGAATCGGGTATAATTCCGACACTTCCATCTTCATTCGGATGAGAAAAGTCAAGAGCCTGGACACACCTGCCGCTCGGAATATAATATTTGGCAGTGGTGACTTTCAGCTGGGTATTATAGCTCAGCGGACGTGTTATCTGGACCAGGCCTTTCCCGTATGACCGTTGTCCCACAACAACTCCCCTGTCGAGATCCTGGATTGCACCTGCGACGATTTCAGCTGCCGAAGCTGAAGCCCTGTTTATCAGTACCACAAGTGGTATTTTTTCGTCGATTGCAGCTTTGGTCGTCCTGAAGTTTTCATCAAATTGCTTTACTTTTCCTTTTGTTGATACCACTTCATTATCAGGGCCAACAAAAAGATTGACAATATCTACTGCTTCCGTGAGAAGGCCGCCGGGATTTCCCCGAAGATCGAGTATAATGCCTCCGGGATTATTGTCCTTAAGGGTTAAAAGTGCGTTTTTAACATCTTCAACACAGTCCTGGGTAAAACTTCTGAAACGGATATATGCTGTTGAAGTATCAATCATTCCGAAAAAGGGAACGGGAGGAATGACAATCCTTTCCCTTTTCATCTTAAAATCTGATTCCTTACCGTTTCTTTCAATTGTCAGGACAATATCTGTGCCGGGTGTTCCTTTAAGCTTATCGCTTACCTTATCTGTTGAAAATCCCTTAAGGCTTGCTCCATCCACTTTTTTGATTATATCGCCGGGTTTAATGCCGGCTTTGTCGGCTGGGAAATTATTATACACTTCACTGATTACCACGTAATCACCCCCTCCTCTGACAAGCGATCCGATGCCGCCATATTTGCCTGTTGTCATGAAAGAGAATTCATCAGCATCCGATTCAGGATAGTAAACAGTGTAGGGATCCAGTGTCTTCAGCATGTTGTCAATGCCTGTTTTGATGATCTTGTCAGGATTGATTTCATCAACATAAAAAGTATTAAGCTCCCTGAAGACAGAAAAGAAAACATCAAGGTTTTTGGCTATCCTGAAATCCCTTGATTCCTGCACTAAAAGAAAGCCTGAACTTATTCCTGCAAGGATGAACAGGCTGATTATTATAACCAGTTTTTGTTTTTTCATATCATATCAAGCTTAAAAAGGAACAGCGAATGTATCAATAATATTAATTAAGTGAGCTGATTAAGAAACAATTAAGACAATTTTAACTTTTCAGATGATGTCACCTTACCCCGGATAACAACTTATCGAGAAGTTCTTTCATTTTTTTTTCTATGGTTAAATAATCAGGTATTTTTTCCCCGGTGTAAATTATGATTAAGCAGATCTGAATATTTTCAGCATTCAGAAAATTGTAGAGATGAATCTTCATTTTTCTGTATGCTTCACGCATTCTTCTTTTTATGAGGTTTCTTGTCACTGCTTTCCGGAAGATCTTTTTAGAAACACTGAAAGCTGCCTGGGCCGGCCAGGGAAGAGTCGCCGGGCTGATGAGCCACACCGCTTTAAAAGCAGTTGTATAGATAATATGCCCGTCTGTAAAAAGGTCTGAAATGATTTTCCGGCTGCAAAGCCTTTCTGTCTTCTGAAATGTGTCCCTGCCTAGATTCATAGTAAACTGAAAAGGATATATCGATAAAGTAGGTTTATCCGGATCGGGATATATCCCGGTGACTGATACCCCGGGGGGTCTTACTGTTTCAGATGCCTGTTATGCTCTTTGAGAAAGATATCGAGAGCCATGGTCATTGAAGGCGCTTTTGGATTCGGGGCATTTATATCCAGGCGGAGACCTTCCTGTTCTACAGCACAGGCAGTTGTCGGGCCAAAGGCGGCAATCTTAATATCGCCCTGAACAAAACCGGGAAAATTTTCCTTGAGTGATTTTATGCCGGACGGGCTGTAGAAAACAAGAATGTCGTAATCAAAATCCTTGCCTGAGGCAAAGTTCGTGCTTTTGGTTTTATATAGTGTGCCGATAGTATATCTGATATTGTTCTTATCAAGCATATCGGGTATTTCAGCGTTATGGGGTTCAGACAGCGGAACAAAGAAATTATCTTCCCTGTGCTTGATTATTATGTCAATCATTTCCTGAAATTTGGCTGTACCATGAAAGATCTTGCGTTTTCTGTAAATAATATATTTCTGAAGATAGAATGCCACATTCTCCGTAATACAGAAATATTTCATGGTATCAGGCACAACAATCCTCATTTCATTGCAGATTCTGAAAAAATGATCTATTCCGGTCTTGCTTGTGAAGATAACAGCGGTAAAATCAAGAATATTGATCTTTTGCTGACGGAAATCCTTTGAAGAAATGCCTTCAACCTGTACAAATGGCTTAAAATCAATTTTCAGGTTGTATTTTTTTGCCAGATCGAAATATGGGGATTTCGGATTCAGAGGCTCTGGCTGAGATACTAAGATCTTCTTTATTTTCAACGCCTTACAGTTTTAGTTCTACTTACCGGTTCAGACTCGTCAATCTAAAACAGGCCTGTAAAATATTTTATCGATACCACAACAGGCAGAAATTCCAGCGCACAAAGGTATAAAATCAAATATAAAATGGAAATATCCCGTTTCATAAAAATCAAAAACAGACGTATAATTCTGATTAGATAAACTGCTGCGAACAATATTATTCCTGTCAGAAGGAGGGATTTTATCCGGAAAATAAAGGTATATGATATGAGTATTACAAGAATCAGCAGAAACAGGGCAAGATACCTGTACGACTGATAAACAGCCAGGAGATATTCGTCAAAAGCTTCTTTCTCACCGCTGAAATTGCCGGTAAGGGAGCATATTATATGACGGATAGTCACGGCAGCAATAACAATTCCCAGAAGGATCAGCCATAATGATATTCCGGAATAATCTGAAGGGAAGACATTGTAATAAACTAATGTATAATAAGCAAAAAGAGCAATGTTTATAAAAGATATCAAATTGATGAGGGTGGATTCCCAGTGAAATAATCCTCCGGTATCACGCGAGACCGGATCGCCGATATTCCTGAAAAGAAAGAACCGGGTCAACTCCGGAAACAACTTCCTTGATACTAACCTGATCAGTCCATATGTAAAAACAACGGCCACCATGACAAGGATTATCCAGTCATCTTTAAAGGGTGCGGCCGGTAACTGCCTGCCGTCTTTAAGATTTTTTTCCAGCATTTGATGAGACTCTGCGATGAATGCTTTGTTTTCTTTTATGAAAGTGTATGGAAAGCCATCCGGATTTCTGCTGACCAGCCTGTTAATGATATTTAATGAATCATGGAAAGTCACGTCAGAAATCGCATTTCTGTGACAAACGGCATTTATATCTGAGGGTGCTGTTATGATTTGTTTCGGAGGAAGGGGCTCCTGGTCAGAAGTGTTCATGACGCTCACCGGCAATTTCGGAAAGGATATTATTCGCGAGGCGGCTTGCCCCGATCCTGAAAAGTTTATTATTAAGCCAGTCGGTGCCGAGACAATGGTTTACCGTCTGATAGTAGATGAGTGCATTTTCCGGTTTTGATATTCCTCCGGCAGCTTTAAAGCCAACCCTGATGCCGGTTTCGGAATAGAAATCCGAAACAGCCCTGCACATCACAAATGCAGCTTCAGGTGTGGCGGAAATATTGGTTTTTCCTGTAGATGTCTTGATAAAATCAGCGCCGGCATCCATGGCAATCATCGATGCCTTGAAGATCATTTCGGCGTTGAGCAGCAAGCCCGATTCAACTATTACTTTGAGAAGCTTGTCGCCGACAGCTTGTTTTATTTCCCGTATCTCCCCGGCCACAATATCGTAATCATTTCCAAGAAATGCACCGACAGGGATGACAATATCAATCTCATCTGCTCCGGCGTCAACTGCCATCTTGCATTCCGCGAGCTTTATGCTCCTGAATGTCTGGGATGTAGGAAACGCTCCTGCTACCGAAGCAATTTTAACATTCTTTGCGGTAAGCTTTTCTTTAACGACTGATACAAAATTAGGATAAACACATATGGCCGCCACATTTGGAATATTTGTAAACCTGCTCTGAAAACTGTTTACCCTGCCCGTCATGTGGATGATAATGCTTTTATTATCACTGGTGTTCAGGCTGGTAAGATCTATCAAATTCAGAATATCCATCAGAAGGTGTTTCCCTGGTTTTTCCGGTACTGATGATAATATTTTCTTCAAACCTTTCTTGATTTCACCGTCTGTAGGGCAAGATTTGATTAGTTTTTGATACAGCTTTGTCATAACAGTTCATTTATTTAAATCAGGAATATGATGCAACAAAAGAACGGGATTAATATAATGCTTTTTGTATTCATAATTATTTTTATTGTGATTTTTAGTTGTACAAACACGGAAAAAACAACACCGGTTTTCATTGAAGACATGAGTCCGTTGAACACTGAAGGATTTATTGTCTGCTTTCCAATGAACACAGATATAAACATCATGGCAATTCCCATGCTCAGAATCTGACCGACCATTCTCATTGTGCCGACATTCCCTGATGCAATTCCAAGATGCTTTTTTCTACAGAGCTCATAATTGCCCTGGAATTAGGAGACAAGAAGAAACCGAAGCCTGTTCCCGTAAGAATCAGGAGCAGAATGATCAGGAAAACGGGTGTTGAAGCTGTTATGAAACAAAGCAGGACAAAGCCTGCTGTTCTGGCGTCAAATCCTTTCAGATACTGCAGATAAAGACACATAAAAAATCCCATTGCACTGGTGGCCTAATAGTTTATTAATGCCGCCAGGGCAGCTAGATGCAGAACGTACCGCTTTAAACATCTGGTTTCATTGTTCCCGTTATCAATCCCGGTATTTTTTCTGCCGGCAACTATTCCTTCTCTTTAGTATCAATTATTATCGTTACCGGTCCGTCGTTTACGAGTGTAATATCCATCATTGCCCCGAATTCACCGGTTGCAGTTTTTTTACCGGTGAGGTCAGTGATCTTTTTTACAAAGCTTTCATAAATCGGGATTGCTGTTTCAGGACGGGCGGCTTTGATATATGACGGCCTGTTACCCTTTTTTGTTTTTGCATGAAGAGTAAACTGGCTGACAACCATAATTTCTCCGCCGGTTTCAAGCAGCGACAAATTCATAATACCATTGCTGTCATTAAAAATCCTGAGCTGAACTATTTTGTTCGCAAGCCATTCAATATCAGTATCATTGTCGGCCTCTTCTATACCGACAAGGACAAGCAGTCCGTAGCCGATTTCGGAAAATATCCTGCTGCCTATTGCAACAGATGCCCTGCTGACACGTTGAATAACTGCTCTCATCCTGATTCTTAAGTGATCAAATATATGCAATCAAAATTAAAATATTGAAAAGGATGTTTTATATTATCTTTACCGGCTACATTTCCGTTTTATGGATTTTCTGACCATAGTGGCAATTGCAATAAGCTTATCCTTTGATACTTTTGCTGTCTCTCTCTCCTATGGAGTGGTTCAGAATAAGATCCTTTTTTGGCAGGCAATTTATGTGGCAATTGTACTGGCTCTGTTTCAATCTGGACTACTGGTCGCCGGGTATTTTCTGGGATCATATGTGAGTGAGATCGTTAAAGCCGCTGATCACTGGATAGCCCTGGCTTTGCTTCTCTTTCTCGGTATCAGAATGATAGTTGAAGGGATAAAGAGGAAAGAGGAAGCACGGGATTATACAAAACCACTTGAACTGCTGACAGCCGGGATAGGGACTAGCATAGATGCATTTGCCGTAGGGATCAGTTTTGCCCTCCTTGATTTCACGATCTGGTACCCTGCTGTAATAATTGGCACAGTTACATTCCTGGCTTCAATGACGGCAATCAGGATCGGCAAATCAGCCGGAGAAAAACTTGGTCAGAGAGTAACTTTAATCGGGGGATTGATACTTATTGTTATCGGAATCAAGATATTCCTTGAACATACTCTGGGATTATGAGATGTTTCCCGCAGATTACGCAGATTGTCGCTGATTATTACGATCTGCGTTAATCAGCGAGATCTGTGGGAAATTTCCTGTCAGAATGATTTCATTATTCTTTTCCTTTTCGAAAACAGAGCCATTTCTCTGAAGCCGGCAGATTTTAAAAGCTCATAAGCTTCATCGAAATACTGGCCTACTCTGGAAGGCTTATGTGCATCGGAATTAACGCATACCGGAATATTCTCCTTGCTGAAAATATGCAGAAAACCCGGATCAGGATAGAAATCAGCAAGGGGTCTGTTTTTACCGTTAGTATTCAGCTCGAGAACAACATCATGCTTCTTCATGCTTTTTGCCAGCTTCCGGTAGAAAGGATAAGGATCAAATGATGGTTTGTAGCCGAAGATCCTTATAAGATCACAATGAGCGATTATATCAAAAAGCCCTGAAGAAACAGCTTCAATTACCATTTCAAAATATGATTCAAAAAGGGCATCAAAATTTTTCCCCTCATAAAATTCCGGGCTCATATCAACCGTCTTTTCTCCCAGATAATGAACAGATCCTATACGGTAATCAAGGTTAATAGGTTCAAGAAACGCTTCAATCTCCTTCTCTTTGCCGGGGAAATAATCTATTTCAAGACTGGTTTTAATCAGCAATTCATCCGTGGATTTCTTAAGTCTGTCAATATATTCAATATATCCCCGAACATTTGAGGGATTCATGCACCAGTTCTGGTTCTCGCTGAATAATGAAAGATGTTCAGAAAAACCAATCTCTGAAATACCTGCTTCCAGAGCAGGAACCAGGTATTCTTCAGGAACAGCCTGTCCGTCACTGAATGTAGTGTGCATATGGTAATCGGTCCGGTAGATCATAATCATCTATATATTGCTGCCGGGAAATATTATCTTTAAACAAGTTCTAAAATTGGCAATAAAACGAATATACAACATACATTATGTACCTGAAAAATGTAAATTTGTAGAAAAAGCTTCAGCGTGAATGATATAAAAACATGCATTTGTGAAACATGTGAATTCAGGGAAATAGTATTTGCTAATCTTGATGAGGAGTCTGTTCGGGATCTTTGCAGGCACAAGGAAGAGTTCCATTTCAGGAAAGGAGAAGTAATAAATCATGAGGGGGAAAGGATCATCAATTTCAAATACCTTAAAAGCGGCCTTGTTAAACTATACAGGAGAACTTCAGCGGGTGATGAACAGATAATTACCATTACGCGGCCTTTTGAATTTGTAAGCAACATGAGTATTTTTTCGGATGAACGTTACAGGTATTCAGTTTCTGCCGTTGAAGATTCAGTGGTTTGTGTCGTGAAACTTGATTTCATAAAGAACCTTTTTGTCAAAAATGGTTCATTTGCCCTTAGTCTTATGTCAAGGATTTCCAGAATAAACGACAAAATTATTACCCAGACACTCGATCTCCGGCAAAAAAACCTTGTGGGACGTGTGGCTTTTATCCTTCTTTATTTTTCAAATGAAATCTATAATACCAGGATCTTCGACCTTCCGGTATCGCGTAAAGAAATTGCAGATTATATAGGCATGAGCACGGCAAATGTGATCAGGACTCTTTCAGATTTCAAGAAGGATGGGATTATTAGGGTATTTGGCAAGACAATAGAAATCGCGGATGCTAATAAACTGGAAATCCTTTCGAAACGAGGTTAATATTTTGACAACACTGATTCCTGCCGGATCATAATATCCGATTCCAACAGCTTTATGACTTAATCTTAATACTGAACAACATATGTTGAAACGACACATCAGGACCGGAATAATTAATATCATTAAATAATAAACCAACGATCATGAAAATCAAACTGATGCTAATAGTGTTATTTGCCCTTCACGCCGGCTTATACGGCCAGCCAGGCAGAAGCCAGAGCCCATCTCCAACGACAAAGAAAAATTATACCATGTCAGGTCAGCGTCATGGTGTAAATTTCTTTCCGGAGGTGAAACTCCCTCAGGTTCAGTATGAAGCCGGGGATGTGCTTTCATTTGACAGATATCATACAATCGATGTTGTCTATGCCTGGATGAAAAAGTGGTCTGAAAAATACCCGGAGCTCGTTGAGCTGTATGAAGTTGGAAGAAGCTATGAAGACCGTCCGATTCTGCAGATGACCATTACGAACAAAAAAACCGGAAAAGACACAGATAAGCCTGCCGGATTCTTTGAGGGAGGACGTCACAGCGGAGAGGTAACTGCTGTGGAATGCGTCCTCTGGATGGCAAAATACCTGCTTGAAAATTATAGTTCTAATCCGGAAGTGACACATCTTCTGGATACAAAGGCCATTTATCTGAAACCGGTTAATAATCCCGACGGACATAACCTTTATCTGCATACTGCACAGAGCAACCGCAGTACTGTCCGACCAAAAGATAATGACGGCGACGGACTGCTCGACGAAGATCCTCCTGAAGATCTGGATAATGACGGTATGATATTGACAATGAGATGGAAAGACGAAAAGAAAGGAAACATGATCCCGGATCCGAAGGATTCTACGGGAAGAATAATGAAAAGAGTGCCGGCAGGTAAAGGCATTTATCTTACTTCAACGGAAGGGATTGATAATGATGAAGACGGCCGGATTAATGAAGATGGTATAGGAGGACTGGATCTGCACAGGAATTATCCGGAAAACTGGCGGCCTGAAAATGAAAAGACCGGAAGAGGCTATCCCCAGTCAGGTGCAGGAGAATATCCTCTAAGTGAAACCGAAACAAGAGCTGTCGTAACATTCCTTCTTTCACACCCGAATGTTTACGTTGTGAATTCAATGGATACAAGCGTTCCTATGCACCTCAGGCCTCCCTCAACATCTGCTTCCGCGGAAAGAATGTACCCTGAAGACCTGAAATGGTATGAACTGTTTGATGGTATCGGGAAGAAAATTACAGGATATTCCAGGGCCGGAGATGTCTATAACGATTACGGAAGCGGTAGCCCGCTTTTCGGTCACGGACCGGATTTCGGATACTGGTATTATGGTGCAATATGGTACGGGGATGAACTCTGGAACGGGGGACGGTCCGGGGATTTAAACAATGACGGAGCAACCGACCAGCTGGATATGCTGATCTGGGATGAAAAAGAGAATAACGGGGAAGGATTTATTGAATGGAAACCTGCAAAACATCCCGTATATGGTGATATAGAATTGGGAGGATTTAATCCGAAATTCTTTTCACAGAATCCACCTGCAAGACATCTTGAACCATGGATAAGAAATGAAGGTATGTTCAACATGGAGATGCTTAAGCACCTGCCGGAGCTTGCATGGGGAAATATTGAAGTAAAGAAAACAAAAACCTACAAGTCAGATTCCATCGATTATCAGCTGAAGGTGAGCTTCAGGAACACGGGAAAGCTTCCGACTGCATTAAAGCAGGCTAATCTTGTAAGAATTGTGACAAATGACAGGGTTATCCTTAACCTGGATACCACCGGCGCTGCAGCCGGGAAAACAGGATATAAAATCATTGAGGAACAAAGGCCGGCAGAAAACAGGGAAGCAAGGGGCGGATTTCAGGATTTTGAAAGAAGTGCTGCTCCACGACCTGTTTCCCGGAATGTTCCTTTTACCGAAGGTGGTGCGGAAACAACGGCTGTATTTAATATAAGGCTGTACAAAAGAACTGAATTATCAGGTAAAGCCAGCGTTTTTTCAACAAGAGGAGGTGTCCTGACAGACAAAGAGTTTGTCATAAAGTAAAATCACGGATTTTTGTTTATTTTTATCGGATTCATCACATAATCAGCGGTTATCAGAATCGTACAAATTAAAATAGTGATATTATGAGAATTGAAGAACATGGAGTAAGGGATATTCCAAGAAGAAAGTTTCTGGAGCTGAGCATGAAAGGCGGACTGCTTATCGCCGCCACACCTGCTCTTTTGACCCGGCTGGTATCATGCAAAAACGGTGCAACAGCTTCATCCGGTCTGGATATGGACAGGGAAATGCTTGCCCGTGTGATTGCTAAAGCGGTTGAAAAAGGAGGAGATTTTGCAGATATCTATCTTGAAAACCGCATTTCAAGGCAGATAGTCATGGAAGAGTCAAAGTTCAGGAGTGGCTTGTATGGTATAAGCCAGGGAGCAGGTGTTAGGGTTATTTCCGGGAATAAGACAGGTTATGCTTATACTGATGAAATAACCGAAGAGAAACTGTTTAGAGCTGCTGAGGTGGCTTCTTATGTAGCCAGGAACGGTACTCCCGGTTCTCCGGCAGCTGTCTCTGTTACCACAAGGCCTTCATATATAACAGTTGATCAGCCGCTTGGAGAAATTGCAGATGAAAAAAGAATAGATATAATGAAAAGGGCCGACCAGGCTGCAAGGGATTATGATCCACGGATCAGGATGACTATGGTCGACTATTATGATGAAATCAGAGGCAGGGTCATTGTAAACAGTGAAGGTATTTACCTCAGGGATGAACTGCCGCTTCTCTTCTTTATTGTTCAGGCAATGAGCGATGACGGCAAGGCCCGGCATATGGCCAGAGAGAGGTTAAGCAATCATTCGGGTTTCGAGATGTTTGAAAAGGTACCCCCCGAAAATATAGCGAAGAATGCTGCCAGAGAGGCTGTTGCAATGCTTGCAGCAGAGGATGCCCCGGCAGGAATAATGGATGTCGTAATGCAGAACGGATGGGGGGGCGTGCTGGTGCATGAAGCAGTAGGGCATCCTCTTGAGGCGGATAATATCGCAAAAGGCATTGGTGCATTTACCGGAAAACTGGGACAAAAAGTTGCCAGCGACTGCTTTACAATGGTTGACGACGGTACACTGCCAAATTACAGGGGGACCATTAATTTTGACGACGAGGGTACTCCGGTAAAGCGTAATGTATTGATTGAAAAAGGAGTGCTTAAAGGTTTTATGACTGACATTCTGAGCGCGAAGCAACTTACAATGGAAAGGACCGGAAATGGCAGACGAGAATCGTTCAGGTATATTCCCATTCCAAGAATGACAAATACATTTATTGACAATGGAACAGACAAGCCGGAGGATATACTTGCCTCAACCAGAAAAGGCATCTATGTTCAGAGCCTCAGCGGAGGCAGTGTCAATCCGGTAACAGGAGTATTTAATTTTACCTGCCGCGAAGCATATCTTATTGAAAACGGTAAAAAGACAAATCCGATCAGGGGCGCCACACTGATCGGCTCCTGTATGGATGTAATTTCCAATATTGATGCTGTCGGCGATGATCTAGACTTCGGACCGGGGATCTGCGGAAAAGGTCAATCAGCAGAAGTTACCGCAGGCCAGCCGACTGTAAGGATAAGGGGAATAAATGTAGGCGGAAGCAGGGCTTAATCACAACGTAAACCAAAACATTATGAAGAATATTGATTTAGCAGAAAAACTCGTAAAGAAATGCCTCAGTCTTGGAGCCGGTGCAGCAGAAGTATTTCTGGAGGCAAACAGAAATTTATCCGTCAATGTCCTTAAATCTGAAATTGAAACTATCGAAGAGGCCTCAACACAGGGAGTCGGATTCAGGGTTTTTGTTGAAGGCAGAATGGGCTTCAGTCATTGCAACGACATGAGCAATAAGTCTCTTGAAGACACTATTTCAAGGGCAATAGCTTTTGCGCGTCTCTCGACACCGGATGAGAATAATGTACTTACAGATGATAAGGGCATCACAACCGTTGCTGATCTTTATGATCCTTCAATTGCTACTGTCCCGATGGATCAAAAGATCAATATGGCTGTTGAACTTGAGAAACTTGCCATGAGGGATCCGAGAATAACCAAAAGCTCAGGTGCCGGATATGGTGAAAGAGAGTCAGAGGTTTTTATCGCCAATTCCAATGGGATATTGAAGAGCTACAAGTCTTCAGGCTGCTCTCTCGGTGTTTATGTTGTGGCGGAAAAAGGCGATCAGAAAAACACGGGAGGAGAAAACTGCTCAAGGGTTTTTTTCGCAGATCTGTTACCTCTCGAAGAAATAGCAGCTGTGGCCTCCAAAAAGGCATTACGGCTTCTTGATCCGGTCATGATTAAGACACAGAAAGCTGTAGTTGTTTTTGATCCTGATGTTGCACGATCGTTACTTGGCGGTATATTAAACGCGGTTAATGGCGAACGCGTACTTCAGGGTGCCAGCTTCCTGAAAGATTACCTGAACAGACAATTTGCCTCTTCTCTTCTGACAATTACCGATGACGGCACCATTCAGAAAAAACCGGGAAGCGCTCCGTTTGACGGTGAAGGTGTTCCCACAAGGAAAAACCTGATTGTCGAAAACGGAGTACTTAAGAGTTTCATTTATAATACAAAAGCAGCAAAGAGAGCCGGGGTCGACAGTACCGGTAATGCCTCAAGGGGCGGATTCAGCTCCCTGCCGGGCATTGGCACGCATAATATTTATGTCAAAGCAGGAAACCTTACAAGGAATGAAATTCTTGCCGGAACCAAAAAAGGACTTCTCCTTCTTGAAGTGACAGGTTATGGAATTGATCCTGTCAGCGGTAATTTCAGCGGAGGCGCCAGCGGACTCTGGATTGAGAACGGCGAAATAATCCATCCTGTCAAGGGAGTGACCATCGCCGGCAGGGCATTTGACATACTTAATGCTATTGATATGATGGGAAATGACATTGATATGTTCAGGTCATTTGCATCTCCCACATTCAGGATTGCAGAAATGCAGATAGGGGGGAAATAAACTGTTATTCCTTACCAAGAGCCTTATCTAATGCGTGAGTCAGGCTTCCGTACTCAAAACGGAAGCCGGCTTTCAGAATTTTCTCTGCAGAAACCCTGCTTCCCTTAAGCACAACATCAGCCATTGACCCCAGAGCGGATTTCAGCAGAAATCCCGGCACAGGCGGATGAAATCCCTTTCTGCCCATGGCTGATGCCAGTGTGCTCATGAATTGCCTGTGTGTCACGTGTTCCGGCGCCACTGCATTCCATGATCCGCTCATGTTGTCGTCCCGGATTACCTTCAGGTAAATAGAGCAGAGGTCACTGATATGTATCCAGGGCATGTACTGCTTTCCTCCGCCCAGGATGGGAAAAAGTCCGAAACGTGCAGGAACCAGCATCCTGGCAAGTGCACTATCGCTCCTCTCCATAACAACTCCTGTCCTGATCTTTACTGTCCTTATGCCCGAATCCGCAAACATGCCGGCCGCTTCCTCCCAGAGCCTGCACGTGGTACCGAGAAAATCACCGGCAGGCGAATCGTCTTCCGTGTAAATATGCTCTGAAGTTAAGGCGCCGTAATAACCAGTTGCTGAGGCAGATATAAAACCTCTTAGACTTATATTATTTTCTGTTACCGTTTTGTGAAGCAGCTTTGCAGAATCAACCCGGCTTCTCACAATCTCTTCCATTCTGCCTGCTGTCCAGGACTTCTCCCCGATATTCGCACCGGCAAGATGTACTATGTAATCAACACCGCTCAGGGCAACAGGATCAAGGATGCCCTTTTCCGGATCCCACCTGTAAACCCTGACCTTTCCAAACTGATCCTGCTTACGGGACAGGTGTGATACATTATATCCGTTTTCCAGTAAAAGCGATGTCAGATATCTGCCGATCAGACCACTTCCTCCAGTTATCATTACATGCATGCCGGACTTCGTAAAGCTGACGTTCATTCACAAGAATTTTTCCTAAAATTAATTATAATTATCCAACCCCCCGCCCGGGCACTCCGCACCCGTTAACATGATAATTTTAAGAATTTGTTATGTTTTTAAAAAACTTTACTTTAGTGGTCTTAAAAAATCAGTAATATGGCAACAGCGAAAAAACAGACACCAGCAGTACATGTTAAGAAAACGAAAGGTATAATTGCTATTCTCACCGGAGGAGGAGATGTGCCGGGACTTAATCCTGCAATCCGCGCCGTGACAATAAGGGCCAACAGGGAAGGTTACAGGGTAATCGGGCTCCGCAGAGGATGGGCCGGTATAACGGAGCTGATAAAGGATCCGAAATACGACAACAGCAATAATTTCATTCCCCTTACCGACGATATAGTGAACAAGGCAGGAAGAACGGGAGGTACTTTTTTACATACGTCCAGGACCAGACCGAGCCACATGTCAAAATCCAGTGTTCCCGATCATCTCAAGGGAGCCTATAATGAGGATATGAATGACCTCACGAAAGAAGTGATTAAAAATCTGGAATGGCTCGGGATCGACTATCTTATCCCGATCGGAGGCGATGACACCCTGAGTTATGGCGTTCATCTGTACAAGAAAGGAATAAATGTTGTTGCAATACCGAAAACCATGGACAATGATGTTCCGGGGACAGATTATTGCATCGGTTTCAGCACATGTGTTTCGCGTACAATAGAGATGACCAATCAGTTGAGGACATCTGCAGGATCTCATGAAAGGATCATGGTACTTGAAGTGTTCGGCCGTTACGCGGGATTTACTGCGATGCTTCCGACAATGGCAGGGTCTGCAAACAGGTGTGTTATTCCTGAATATAAGTTTGATATAGACCTGCTTACACAACTTCTTGTAGAGGACAGGAATCATAATCCAAGCAAATATTCAATTGTAATTGTTTCCGAAGGTGCAATGTTCAAAGGCGGGGAAATGATCTTCTCCGATAGCGAAAGGGATGCATACGGACATGCAAAACTTGGGGGTATAGGAGATGTTGTTTCCCAGAAAATCAAGGAGTTGTCCGGGAAATACAATCAGGGGAAAACAATTAATATCATCAACCAGAAGCTGGGTTACCTGGTTCGTGGGGGAAACCCTGATGCTCTTGATTCAATCGTCCCCATGGCTTACGGTAATCTTGCCCTTGACCTTATTCTGAAAGGCGTTCACGGAAGGATAGTGGTTCTTAAGAACGGCCGGTACGACAACGTTCCCATTGATGTTATAACTGCATCCAAAAAAGTAGTAAGGCTTTCTGATTATAATACAGACAGATTAAGGCCATATTACCACAGTTTCGAAATGAAACCATTCCTGCTGATGGCATCGGATAATTAATTGAATAATAATTAATTGTTTATTATTTATTCTTGTTGTAGGGACACCATCATGGTGTCCCTACATGTTTTAACCCCCGGATTTTTTAATTTTGTCGGCATAATCAGATAAGGTTGGAAAAAGGAAAGGTTATAAAGTCGACTGGGAGCAGATACAGGGTTCTTACAGAGACAGGATCTGTTGCGGAATGCGTGATAAAAGGCAAATTCCGGGTAAAAGGGCTGCGAACCACAAATCCTGTTGCAGTGGGAGATAATGTTATCTTCATAACTGATGAAAACACAGACACAGGGATAATTACGGAAGTGCTGGACAGGAAGAATTATATACTCAGAAAGGCATCCAATTTGTCAAAGGAGTCACAAATAATAGCTGCAAATATTGATCACCTGTTCCTGATGGCCACAATTGTATTACCGGAAACCCCTGTGGAGTTTATTGACAGATTCCTGGTGACAGCAGAGGCTTACCGTATCCCGGCCAGCCTTATTTTCAATAAAACAGACCTCTATGGTCAGCAAGAAAAGTCAAGGATGGAACACCTTATATCTGTCTACAATAGAATTGGGTATGAATGTTTCAGGTTATCAGTGAACACTAATTCAGGAATAGATGATCTTATCGGTAAAATGAAGGACAAGATCTCCCTCTTGTCCGGCAATTCCGGAGTAGGAAAAACTTCATTGCTGAATAAGTTCGATCCCTCACTTAATCTTAAAACAGATGGAGTATCAAATTATCATAAACAGGGAAAACATATAACAACATTCCCTGAAATGCACAAAATGCCTTTCGGCGGTTTCATTATAGACTCACCGGGAATACGGGGCTTTGGCGTAGTGGATATGGAAAGGAATGAAATATATCATTTTTTCCCTGAGATATTCAGAAAGTCAATAGAATGCCGGTTCTATAACTGCCTGCATTTAGACGAACCGGGATGCGCTGTCAGACCCGCCGTTGAGGGCGGAACAATCGATCCTCTGAGATACAGAAGCTATGTGAATATTCTTTCTGACAAAAACCGCAAATACCGATAATGATTATCCGGATTTGCTTTAATAAGTTTATCTTTATGTTGTTCCAGGATTAATGGTTATTCACAGATGAAAAGAATTTTGATTCTTGTCTATTCGGCATTTTTTATAATTATGCTTGGCAATTTCTTCTATTACAGGAATCTTTATGATAAACAGATAAGTTATATAGTAGCCTTGCTCGGCCGCCAGGTACAGGTAGTGGGCATGTCTGTTGATAATACGAACAACCAGTTTACAAGCGACCTCAACGAGATATTCTATACGGAGGATCTGACATTGTTTTTCAGCAAACCGGTAAATCAGGCCAGGGTAATAGAAAAACTGAAACTGTTCTTTTCAAAATACCAGGATTTTGTGACAGGGATCAAGATTTATGATAATAACCGTAATGAATTTACATTAAAGAAAGATGAAATAAGCGATGAATGGCTGCAACAGCAATTTGTCCTTCATGCACAGGGCGATATCCATGATATGGAGAATCTCGTTGAGGTGAATAAAAGATTTGAATATTACATGCCTGTCATTAAAAACAATAAAGTTGTAGGAAACATAGTTGTATCGGTTGATTATCAAAAGTATTTCAACGCGATGTTTTCTGTTTTCAACCTTAAGGATTACCAGTGGCAATGGGTGGTCAGCGAGGAAGGCATTATTGTTTTTGATAATTCTGAAGGCGGGATTACATATTCGCAGCTTAATGTAATTTCTTCAGCTGTTGAATCAGGTTCCATTGAAAATATAGTTCACGAAGCCGGGTTAAACGGTAAATCCAAAGAGATCATTTCATCTTATTATTCAACACAGCTTCTTCAGCGCAACCTTGGACTTGTATTTTCCGCTCCGACAGATTTTTTCCAGAAATACATAATAAGGAATTCCCTTATAATAGTGATCGGCACACTTATCCTTATTCAGGTAATAATATATCTCTTCTGGAGATACTTTAACACACAGAAATCCGAAACGAAACGGCTTGCCGAGTCAGAAAGAACATTGTTCAGAATTATTGAAGAAATGCCGGTTGGTGTTATAATCCATAATAAAAACAGGGAAATAATAAAAGCTAACAAGATTGCTGCAAATCAATACTCTTTTTCAGGGGAAGATGAAATGATCGGAAAAATATTTCCGGAGACTTCCCTGCCTGAAGTAAGCAGCTATTTTTCAAAGAACCTTGGAAGCACATTTGATCCGGAGCATTTTGTCATTATTAAAAAGGAAGTGGGGGAAATGGTCTTATTCAGAAACAGCATCCCGATCATTTTTATGGGCGAAGCAGCCACCATGGAGATTCTGATAGATGTTACAACGCTTGAAGCTGCGCGAAAACAGGAAGCAAGAGCTAACGTGGCAAAATCAGAATTCCTTGCAAGAATGAGTTATGAAATCAGAACCCCTCTGAATGGAATTATCGGTATGACTGATGTTCTGAACAAACAGTATCTCTCCGGGGAAATGCAGGATATCGTGGGTATCTTACGAAGATCAACAGAAGTCCTGCTGAATATCATAAATGATATACTTGACTTTTCAAAGATCGAGACAGGAAAAATGATCCTCGATGAAATACCTTTCAATATCAGGGAAGAAATTGGCTTCTGTTCAGAACTAGCAAGAACATATATTGCCGACAATGATGTGGTTTTTAGATGTTCCGTGGATGATAATATCCCTGAAAATATTATTTCGGATCCTTATCGGCTGAGACAGGTTTTGACAAATCTTATTAATCATTCGGCAAAAAATACAACAACCGGAGAAATAAGGCTGATATGCAGGGAGAAAAGCAGCCAGGAAGGCGTGATCATCCTTGAATTTGAACTTTCAGATACAGGCCAGAGCTTTGACAGAGCCAGCTTAAAAAAGATATTCGGAGATTATATAAACATTGAATCAAAAGCCATCAAAAGCAGCGACGAATCAGGCTTCGGAACTATCCTGGCAAGACAACTTGTTGAAATGATGGGAGGTGCCCTTACAGCAGAAAGTCCGTCAGGGCTTGCCGGAGAAAACGGAACAAAAGTACTATTCACGATAACCGCCTACTCAGCAGACCGGTCAGTTAAAAACCTTAATCAGGAAAAGATCACGAAGTTCAGGGATATTAAAACCCTTGTTATCACAGGAACACAGAACCGCGATGATGAGATACTTGGTTATATTCATAAACTTGGACTCAGTGTCTCCGTGACTTCCTTTAATAAGTCAACCGTAGGTCAGATTAGAGCCAGCCTGGCGAATCCCGACGGGAAGTACAGCCTTTTGATAATTACAGACGATGAAAGCTTTGATGGATTTGAAGCAGCGAAAACCATAAGGGAAAATAACCTGTCTGACAGCCTGAATATTCTTATGATAAGCTCGAATGACAAGAAAGGAAATTACCTGAAATCAATTACACTGGGAATAGATAATTATCTTGTCAAGCCATTTGACATAACTGAACTTACTGAGATTATCCTGAACACCTATCCGTTTATTGAATCGGAAACATCCCCGGCAGATGTAAGCAATGTAAAAAGAGATATCAGGATCCTTATAGTTGAAGATAACAAGATGAACCAGAAAGTTATCGGCACAATGCTTAAGACTCTTGGTCATGATTTTGATGTGGCAGATGACGGTTATCAGGGATTCATGCAGGCTAAAGCTGTAAAATACGATCTTATATTCATGGATCTTATCATGCCGGAAATGAATGGTTATGATTCTGCACGTAAGATCCTCGCCGGAGATAAGTCAACGCTCATAGTTGCTTTTACCGCTGATAATATGCCTGATGCTAGAAGAAAAGCCGAACTTGCAGGAATAAAGGAGTTTATCGCCAAACCTGTAAGAATAGATGATCTTAAAAAGCTCTTTGCAAAGCACTTTAAGAAAACCTGACCGGCATTTCCTGAATGAACAAACAGATAATCGCATGGCATTTCACTCTGCAGGTAAAATAGATATCCTTACTTTTTTAAAACTTGCCAGACAATTGCCTGTTGTTGATGTACGCTCACCGGCCGAGTTTCTTCAAGGCCATATACCGGGAGCCGTCAATATACCATTGTTTGACGATAACGAAAGAGCTGTTGTCGGGACCAGTTACAAAAAGGAAGGCAGGAGAAAAGCAATCCTCACAGGCCTTGACCTTGCCGGTAAATCCATGAGTATCAAGTTACTTGAAGCACTCAAGGTAGCAAAAGAATCTCAATTGCTTGTACACTGCTGGAGAGGAGGGATGCGGTCAGAAACAATGGCATGGCTCTTTTCCCTCGGAGATCTGAAAACAGAAATACTTGAAGGAGGTTATAAATCATACCGTCATCATGTTCTGTCAGTACTGTCTGAAAAAAGGAAAGTTATCGTGCTTGGAGGCATGACAGGAAGCGGCAAAACCCATATATTGAGATATTTAAAGTCATTAAATCACCAGTTTATTGATCTTGAAAGTATTGCAAATCATAAAGGTTCGGCATTCGGAGCCCTGGGGCAGGCGCCTCAGCCATCGTCGGAACATTTTGCTAATCTGCCTTTCGATCAGTGGAGATATCTCGACGAAAATAAACCTGTCTGGCTGGAAGACGAAAGTCGCAATATAGGGACTGTTTTTATGCCTGACGCTTTTTTCGACAATATGCAGGAATCTCCTGCAATCATACTCAGGATGGATATAAATACACGTCTTCCCAGGCTTATTGAAGAATACTCTGGCTATCCTGCCGGGGCGCTCAAAGCTTCAGTTATCAAAATAAGCAAGAGGCTGGGAGGCAACAATGCAAAAGAAGCACTTGAAGCGATTGATCGCGGAGATTTTACGAAAGCAATTGAGATAATCCTGAGGTATTATGATAAAACATATCTGTACGGAATAAGCAGAAAGAGAACAGGCAATATCATTAACATTGAAACCGATACAGATGATGTTGAGGAAAATAGCATGAAAATACTTGAGGCTACAAAAAAGATAACCTGGTGAAAGGGCCTGTTCTACTGTTTATTAACCTCATCAGAATCGACCCACCTGAAAACCTTGTCAGACCTTCTGAGAAATTCAGTAACCTTAATTGAACAGAATTCGCCTTTTCTGGCTGTTTCAGTTTCCTTGAGATCAACCCGTATCTCTCCGACTTTAATTTCCAGCACGCCGGTTGACGGGCCAATTATTATGATATCATCCCCTGCTTTCAGATCACCGTTTTCAAGCTTTATTTCTGCGACATTGATTTTTGTGAAATAATTTGTCACCCTGCCCAGGTAAATTTTTCTTTTTGAGGCACTTGACCCGTACCTGGTGTTCCATTCTCCGAGTTTCCGGCCAAGGTAATAACCATCCCAGAATCCCCTGTTGAACACTGTCGAGAGGCGTTTCATCCAATCATTAATAAGTTCTTCCGAATAACTGCCTTCGATAACAGAATTAACCGCTTCGTTATAGCATGAAGTAACTGTTTTAACGTATTCAGGCGACCGGGCCCGTCCCTCTATTTTCAAAATCCGGACACCTGAATCAAGCATCTTATCTATAAAGCCAATTGTGCAAAGATCTTTTGGCGACATTATATATTCATTATCAATCTCCAGCTGGCAGCCGGATTCCTTTTCTGTAACAATATAGGATTTACGGCATGTCTGGTAGCAGTTGCCCCGGTTCGCTGAAGTATTGTTTTCATGGAGACTCAGGTAACACTTTCCGGAGATTGCCATGCAGAGAGCTCCATGGGCAAACATTTCTATTCTTACAGGATCCCCTTTCGGGCCCCTGATATTCTGACTCTGAATTGCATAATGGATTGCTCTTACCTGGTCAAGATTAAGCTCCCTGGCAAGGACAGCCACGTCTGCCCATTGCGAATAAAACCTCAGGGATTCTGTATTTGAAATGTTCATCTGGGTCGACAGATGCACTTCAATCCCGTTTCTGAAGGCATGGTCAATTACTGAATGATCCGAAGCGATTATTGCCGAAATACCGCTTTCTGCAGCCGCATCTACAATTTTCCGCATCTGCCCTGTCTCATGGTCATAAACAACTACATTTAACGTCAGATAACTTTTAAGGCCATTTTCCCTGCAGATCCCGGATATTTTTTTCAGGTCACTGACAGTGAAATTATTTGTTGATCCGGCCCTCATATTCAACTGCTCAACTCCGAAATATACAGAATCAGCTCCTCCCTGGATGGCTGCCATCAGAGAATCGTAAGACCCTGCCGGCGAAGTTATCTCTATTTCCTTTCTGGTCATAAGCTCTGTCTGAAAGGCTGCTAATATAATTAATCCCCTGATTCCTTATTCATTACAATCCTTATACAGGACCCTTTGCCAACTTCCGAATGCCTGACATAAATACGTCCCGTATGAAACTCCTCGATTATTCTTTTTGCAAGAGAAAGCCCCATTCCCCAGCCTCTTTGTTTTGTGGAATAACCAGGCATGAAGATTTTCTTAAAAGCCTTCCTGGGGATACCTTTTCCGGTATCTGAAATGTCGATCATAACATTCTTTTCGGTACTCATTATGCTGAATCTTATCTCCCCGTTTCCCTCCATGGCATCAATTGCATTTTTTGAGAGATTCTCAATTACCCACTCAAGGAGCGTTGCATTTACGGGTACATATAAAGTGGAAACCGGATTAAAATCTTTTATAAACCTGATCTTTGATGAGGTCCTGGATCTTAGATAATCGATTGTTCCTGATATGATGGCAACGATATTCTCCCTGTTCAGAACGGTCTTTGAACCGATCCTTGAAAATCTTTCCGTAATCTTTTCAAGCCGCTCAACATCCCTTGCTATCTCTCTTGTCACGGAGACGTCCGGGTATCTGTCCTGAAGTATTTCTATCCAGCCTGCCAGCGATGATGTTGGTGTTCCAAGCTGATGGGCTGTCTCTTTCGACATACTTACCCAGACCTGGTTCTCTTCCGCCCTGCGGGATGAATTAAAGGCCAGGAATGCGACAAGAATGAATAACAGGATTATTCCAAGCTGAACATAAGGGTAATATGTAAGTTGTGAAAGAATTATACTGTCCTTATAGTAAATAAGGTTTTTGTACCCTTCTCCAATATCAATGACTATCGGATCATTTTTCCTCTTTATCTTTTCAAGTTGTTTCCTGAAGTAGACAGGATCATTCATTTTTATTTCGTCGAAATTGCCCGAGCTGATGTAATTATCAGCCTCATCTGTAAGAATTACAGGGATCGTGTTGTTATTTTCAATGATAGTCTGAAACAGCTCTATATTCTGGCTGGTATCAGCGAGAGATATAAGCCGTGTTGCTTCAGCCCACAGTTCCACTTTCTCTCTTTCCTCATCCTTCAGGATTCCGACAAGATATCGCGTATATGCAAGAGAGCCTGTTCCCGTCATTATCGCGAACAGGAACAAAAGCAGCATCCATGGAGTTTTTTGCCTGTAAGTGTTCAATAGGTCAGATTGTTGTATTTGTATGTTAGTTTATTTCTTCCTGAATATATTTCTGATCACACTCTCTTTCTTTACAACCGGCGGGGCTGTATCCGCTTTCACAGTATCGGTTTCATCCCATGTTATTTTGAATCTGGGCGTACCGGCCTGTGGTTTCTGCTGAACTGAGGTATCATTTTTAAACCACCCGTATTCCTGATTGAGGATTGTTTTAAGGTTCTGTCTTTCAGCTTTGATATTGCTTTTTATTCCTTCAGCCGCAGCTTTTACATCATATCCTACCTTTATGTCATCTCCTTTATCCTCGATCCTGAGAAATAAGGATGTCCTGCCGAGCCCGTCATCCCTGACAGCACCGAATTCAGTTGTGTTAGGTTTCGGTTTCTTCAGCTTTTTACTGAGCAGTTCAGAAAGTAATATTTTAATATGATATTCATAATCGTTATCAAAACTGTGCTGCCCGCTTGCAGACAGATCTGCTGCAGATGATTTGATATCCATCTGGGGTGTAAAAAGAACATTATTTCTTATAAAAAAGTCATTTTCAAGTTTTTCAAACCGGATATTCTCAAGTTCAGACAGTTCAATGAAAGAAGAAAGGCTCTTCAAAGGATCAAAGCCGGCCAGAACTCCGTTGGTAATGGTATATTTACCCTCGGCAGTGAGGGATTTCATAACCGGTTTCATCAGTGAATCCATAGGCATAAGAATCGATATTTTTCCCGAAAGGGTGCCGTCAAGGTTCTCGGATTTGATAAAATCCTGACCAAAGTTATTGAATGAAACGAAAGTCTTTTTTATGTTGATATCCTCAAGTGTGAACATTCCTCTTCCCAAAAATGATTTGTCAGTATTCTGAACAATAAAACCGTCACCGGAGATCAACCCATCCAGGGAATTTAATACCAGTGTTTTAATATTTATGATCCTTGGTTTGTAACTTATAACTCCTTTTACCTTTCCGGAACGGAAATCTCTGAACCGCAGGGAATCAGTTGTGAAATTAAGGTCGAAAATAACATCTCCGGGCAGTGATACAGCTTTGTTGTCAGATGCTGTAGTGTCATTTGTAAATGATTCAGGGAAAAGAGATTCGGGGATCAATTTAGTGCACGTGGCATCGGCCGTGAATGACAGGATAACCGGATCACCCAGCATCCATCCGGGTAGATTAATAAAACTCCCGTTAACAGTAAAATCATGGCCCCGGTATTTAAAGCTGAAATTCTCAGCAGCTATTATTTCATCAATATGAAGTGATCCAGTCACCTTCTCGAAATTGAGATTACTCTCTTTAAGGCCTATTCCGAATGAATTGAAATGCATATCGGCAGCAGGATCAAGGTTTAAAAGATCCCTGATCGAATACTTCTTTTTTTCCGGAATGAATCCATGCAATTTAAGAACGACGTCAGCAGATCCTTCAGACATCCCTATTTCCCTGATATTGAAGAAGTCCTTCAGTTCGGAAGGAATTACTTTCCCACTAAGGAGAATGTCTGTTTGCAGACTGTCAAAATCCGTAAAGAAAAAGGATCCTGAATAGGCGGCTGAGCCCAGATTCCCTTTAAAATTATTGATTGTTAGCATGCTGGTAGCCGGGGTCCGCTCTGATCCGTTGCTGAATAAACAATTGAATGACAGATCTTTTATTGTCAGGGCAGAATTGAGATAAGATACTGATCCGTTTTCCAGAGTACTGGAAATCTCTATCCCGGGGTTGATGGTACCTGCAGCCAGTCCGGTTATTTTGCCTGTTATACTCAGTTTTCCTTCAGGATTGTATCCGGACACCTGCCTGCTGAAGCTTTCAGGAAGGTAATTCCTGATACCTGAAATATCTATATTATCCCCTGTAAGGGCCAGATCAAGGATATCATCTGAGGAGACCGTACCGCTCAATCCGAAAGTGTAACCATCGAAGATTAATGAGCTTTTATCAAAAACAACCCCGTTGTCAGAACTGTGCAGGCTGACATCAACGATTGTTGATATGCTTTTTGAAACGGTGAAATCATAAAGTCTGAACAGGTTGATCTGCAACTGGGCATCGGCATTGAAATCGATTTTTTCCCCGGCAATCCTGCTCTTCAGCCTGCCATTACCGATCAGGCCTTTAATAACAAGACTGGTTGCAGAATTGATATAAGAAGCCTTCAGTTCCTGCAGGTTAATCCTGTCTAGGTTCAGAACAAATTCTTTTTCCTTTTCACTGTTCGCGGTATCCCCGACAGCAATATCATAATTAACCCTTCCTGCCGTATCGGCAAGGAGAATGAGAACCCCTTGTTTTATCCCTATCCTTCCGATATTATATACTCCATTGATAACATCAGTTATCCTGAATTCGACAGATACCGATCTGGCTGACAGAAGTGTATCGGTACTGACATCACTAAAACACGAAGTATCAAAACCCGGGGAGGAATGAACCAGCACATTTTTCAGTTCGAGACTGGCGTTCGGGAACTTCCTGAGAAAGGATAAACTGACGGATCCTATATCGAATTTTGTTGTGATCTTTTCATTTAAAGATCTGATAATGACCTCCGCCACTTTGTCGCGGAAAATAAAGGAAGCGGTAAATAATGCAATTATAAAAACAATGACAACAACAGCAATAACCTTGAATATCTTTATTAAAAGTTTCATTTAAAGGATTGATTCCTGTTCACCGGTTTCATAACGATGAACAAAGGTAATTCATTTGAATTAAAATGAATTTATGACAGGAGAAATGAAAAATCATCTTCGGGCCCGAGTTCTGCCGGCAAAATTCCTTTCCTGAATATTCTGGCTTTCCGCGGACCTGTAAGCCACATCCTGTTATCTGTCACTGTCAGCATTGTTCCCTCCCGAAGGCCGACAACATACAGATCGGGATTTACCTCAATGAATTCCTCTATACGCTGTTCCCTTGTTTCGCCTGCATGTCCTTGAGGATTGGCATCGAGATAGTGCGGATTTATCTGGAAAGGGATAAGATTGAAAGCATCAAACGAATCCGGCTGAACAACAGGCATATCGTTGGTTGTCCTGATGGAAGGACAGGCAACGTTTGACCCGGCACTCCATCCGATATATGGTGTTCCTGCGAGGACTTTTTCTCTTACTGGTTCAATGAGGTTCATTTCCCTGATATTCTTAAGAAGCTTCCATGTGTTGCCGCCACCCACAACAATAGCAGCAGCATCTTTTATTGCTGCTGCAGGATCTTTGAATCTGTGCAGGGAGACAATATCATGACCTATCCCGCGGAATCTTTCCGCGACTTTATGCTCATAGGCATCATATGAAAAAGTCACAGCGGCGAAGGGGATGAAAAGCGCTTTTACGGGAACCGGACCCAGGAAATCACGGATATTATCTTTCGGATAGTCCAGGTATGGTTCTCCGGGATTTGTCGAATTGCTGATAAGTAATAGTCTCATATACAGGATAGTATTGTTAATTATTACCGGGCAGGTCGCCGATTCTGATGATTGAGTGATTTTCAGGATTATTGTTCACTGTGACCTGATAGAATGAGTTATTTAATATACTAAATATCAGAACCTTGCCGCTCAGAACCTCGCCTGTTCCCGTTATTATTTTAATCACCTCATTTGCCATGAAAGTACCTGTTATTCCCGGAAGAACGCCCATAAGACCCACCTCTGCGGGAACAGGATTCTTAAATTTTTCCCCTTCAATGAAAGGATTGTAACATCTGTATGTAGGGCCGCCATTGTAATTAAAGACTGAAATCTCCCCCTCATATTTGTAAATTGCTCCATGAACCATTGGCTTACCGAGAATTACACAGGTATCATTAATTACGTACCTTGTTTCCGGATTGTCTGTCGCGTCGACAATTACATCATAATCCTTCAGAATACGAATTGAATTTGAAGCGTCAAGGCGGAGGTTAATAATCTCAATATCAACCATCGGATTCAGCCTGCCCAGGTGATTTTTTGCAATTATGGATTTCAGTTTACCGACATCTTCAGATCCGTAAAGGATTTGCCTCTGAAGATTTACCTCATCAACCATATCGAATTCAACTATTGCCACCCTGCCGATCCCGGCTGCAACAAGGTACTGGAGTACAGGACATCCCAGTCCTCCGGCACCGATAACGATCACAGATGCTTTTTTCAGCTTCTCCTGCCCTTCAACACCAAATTCAGGAATCATTATCTGTTTCCTGTACCTTCTTAGTTCGCGTGGTGTCAGAATACTGTCTGACATAGCTGATAGTAATTTTGTTTCTGCAAATATACAGTGAAGAAGGGATCAGACAAAAAATATGTAGATGCACCATGCATGGTGCATCTACATATTTTACAACACCGGAAAATTATCTTATTAATCGATCGTGAATGCTATTCCGATTTCAAATGGAAAGAGATCAACGCCTCCCGGGCTTTTCCCTGTTTTGAACAGGGGCGTCATGAAATATGTACCATAAATCTGGAAATTCTCATAACCTATCCTTGCCGTAGCTCCATACCTCAGCAGGTTCAGGCTGAAATCACCGTCAGACCTGACCTTGTCGCCATCTTCATATATCATTTTTGAATATGACATCAGTTTTACGGCTCCGATAGGTCCGGCTGCAATATTGAGGTGATTATGGTCTGTCGGCAGCTGAATCTCAAGAAGAACAGGGATGTTGAAATAAAGAGTCGTGACTTTTGACTTTTTAAGCGGGGCTCCCGGATCGAGAATTTCAACAACACCGTCTGTCCCTTTCTGAATATTATTATTCCCGTCGAACCGGTAATTGTTCCAGTTCAGTCCTAGACCGGTCACCAGGCCTATTCTTCTTGTCAGTCCCATGCTCAGCTGGGAAAAATTCAGGTTAAAGTTCATAGCCTTGCCTGAATGAAGCGACATGAAATTAATGTCATCAGGCAGGACCAGGCTGTTATCGTTTGTAAGGTAATTATTGAATCCAAGTTCAATACCTGCCCAATGACCTTTAAAACGTCTTCTTCTGCTTTCACGTTCATCATCCGGATTATCAGATTCATCCTGACGGTATTCATCTCTATTCCTGTAATTCTGAAAATCCAGCTTTGGACCCTTGCCCTCGAGCGATTCAAGGATTGTCAATCCCCTGTTGCCGATACGGACGCTTAAGGCCTCATTCCCGTCTTCAAACACAAGCTTATTGTCGCCGATAACAACCTTTGTAATTTCACTGGTGTCTGCAACAGCTTTCTTCTGCTCCGAAATTTTACTTTCCGCAGAGGTTTCCTGGCTGAACCCCTGGATTATTATCACTGCTGATGATAAAAATATGATTCCAATCTTTTTCATGTTATTCTTTTTACTGTTCCTGCTGCTGTGACGCAGAACCATATCAATAAGTTACGGCAGGGGTTCACTTTTCTTTACAGGGGCATTGAATTTCAGCAGGCGTGAACTGAAATAAACTGATTTAAGGTCGCCTTCCTCGTCATTGTTCATTACAAGTGTCATATCCCACCCAAGCAGCTTGTTAAGACCATCTATTCCTGCTTCCGCGATCTCGTAGGATTTAATAGGCGCATCATTTAAAACCGGCTCCTTCAGTATTTTTTCACGGAAGGTTCTTGCAATGAACCTGCTCACCCTGCTCCTGTCTTCATCATACGATTCAATGATGAATCTGTTATTGGTTGTTGCAATTAAAAGTTCCTGTCTTACCGGCATTATCTCAGGCATTACCGAAACAGGAATATGCCTGATCTCAGGTATCGATGACCTTGCAATAACCGGTGTTGTGTCAGCAGCAGCCAGGACAGCTGTTTGCGTGGTTTTAACTCCGGCAGAAATAATCCTGGGGCTTACGACAGGAATTGCTTTGTTCAGATCCTTTCCGGCCGGTTCTCCGGCTGGTGCTGTATAGACTTTCGTTCTCTCCTCAGAGGCGGGGGCGGGTAGTGATACCGAAGCATTGACCTGTTCACCTTCAGGGTTATAGTCGGAAGTATACCTGGATAAGAAGATATAACCGGATATCAGAATTGCAGTAGCCGCAGCTGCACTCAGTCCTATTGATGCAAGCCGGAATACTTTTGCTCCGGGAGTCTGTTTTTTAAGTGAATTTTTGTTTTTGTAGACCACATGAGGTGGAGTCAGCCTTGTTTTTTGTATAGTGTCAAACACTTTTTTATTTTCATTGCTCAAATCTGTAAACTGTTTAAGATCTGACAACTGTTCATGTGTTATATCATTTTCAAGGTATGCAACGGAAAGTAATTCAACCTGTTGCAGTGGAAGATCCGCGGCGGTTTTTTTCAGAGAATCTTTCGCCCGGAACTTATCAGCACCGGCTGGGAGCTGTGTGAGGTATAATGAATCAGCTTCCTCCCTAAGGTCAGGATTTGCCTCAAGGAAAGCCATCAGCTTTTCGGCGGCTGTCTTATCCAGTTTCCCGTCGAGCCAGTCTATGATCCATATTTCGTAGTTTGATCTGTCGGGGTTCATGGCTATATGACTGATTCTATTTTTCCGATATAATTTTTCAGAGCAAGCCTGCCCCTGTAAATATTTATTTTGACCTGGGCTTCGCTCAGACCCGTTATTTCACCTATTTCCTTATAGCTGTATCCTTCATAATCGCGTAGAAGAACGGCGGACCTTTGTTGTTCGGGTAATTTCTCAAGAGCTGCATGAAGAACCTCGTTGAGATCTGAATACTGGGACTCATGCAGCATGTCTGTCTGATGATATTCTTCCAGTAATGTCATCCTCTTTTCCTTCCTGATAATATCAATCATGGCATGGTAGGCTGTTGAGAAAAGCCATGATTTAACAACAACATATTCAATTTCAGCAACATGTCTCCATAACTTTTCATAGCTGTCCTGTACAATATCATTAGCCCGGTCTTCATCTTTGAGATCGGCGCGGATGAAACGGTAAACTGAATCGGCAAACTCCTCAACGGCTTTGTTATATTCCCTGACTGTCATAAAACGTTTTACAGGATAAAGACGGATAATTATATACAAATGTTACAATCCGTTATAAAAAAAGTAGACACGTTGCATGCAACGTGTCTACGAAATATTAATTGGATTATTATCAATTCATTTCTTGAGCTGGTACACCCTTACCCAATCGATTTCCATTGATGTCATTCCGCCAACCGGCTTGTCGAGGCCTCCTGAAAGAACAATATACATAGGTTCGCCTGGCACATCAGATGTTTGTGTAAACACTTCTGTATCATTGATTTTCCAGACCAGTTTATCGGGTGTCCATTCAAGGGAGTAAATGAAAAAGTCGTTTGCATATTTTGCCCCTATTTTGGTAACGGCTTTTTTCTCGGGAGCCGGGAAGTAGCTGAACTGGACTTTCCCGTTTGCTGTGCGGCATACATCAATATGAGGAGTGATTTTATCCGAAAGCATCCAGAAAGCAGATTTTGCGGCAGGATTACCAAGCTTGACCTTTGCTTTAAAAGTACCGTATTTCTGACGGAAACTTTTTCCTGTATTTACTAAACCGGATGTATAAGCAAGTTCCTTTGTTTTAAAACCATCCTTGCTCCACACTTTACCGTTGATTTTCTGAGGTTTGGTGAATATTTTCAGAAGGCTGCCGCGGATCTCGAAATTATCTTTTTCGGTATATGCCTGGAGGTCGGATTCAACTGAATACCGGTCGTGCAGTAGTTTATCGCCCCAGTAATAATTTGTAAGCCAGGTATTTGTATCAAGCTTGTCGCCTTCAAATTCCTCACTGAAAGTGAGTTCTCTCTGTTTCAGTATGTCGAATTTATTTGAATCCTTAACCTTGAAGTACCAAAGGATATCTTCGTTCTTTTTCAGTTTGTCAAATTCCTGGATCTGTTTGAACATTTCCGTTTTTTCAAATCTCTTTTTATCGAGCAGGTAGTTTTTCTTTTCTTTAAACTCGGGTGTGGCCACATAATCCTTGAGTTCGTTATATCTTGCAAGTCTTGTTGATCCGTCTGTATTAAGGAAATTGGCATACTCTTTTGATTTTTTGAAGATGTAATAATCCTTTATTTCCGGGCTGCCTTTAAGGCGGTTGAACTCATCGAGGATTTTTGAATCTTCAGATCCCTTGAATTCCTTTGTTTTCATTTTTTCTTTGAATTCCAGGGACGTAACAGTTTTTTCAAGCGATTCATACCTTGAAATTTTCTCCGAACCGTCAAGTTCCCTGAATTTTTTCAGGGCAGAACCGGCAACAGTCCTGAAATACAGCACTATATCTTTTGCTTTCTGAAGCGACAGGAATTCTTTTTCTTTGGCAAATTCCTCAGAATTCCTGTAGCTGAGAGACTCGATCTCTTTCTTTTTATTAAGGAAATCTGAAGAGGTAGTCAGGTCTTTCAGTTCATTATATCTCTTGAGAGTATCGGAATCTGTAAAAGCTGTAAGTTTATCAAATTCAGCTATCAATGCCTTTTCCGTCTGCTCAATTTTTGCGGTTGATGGGATCAATCCCAGTAGTAACTTGAGACTTGCCATTGTAAATTGTTTTAGGTACAAATGATAAAGATAGAAAATCTTTTTTTAATAATTATAAACGGTTTTCAAATAATAGGTTTCAGGGATAACGGGATGAGAAGATGGATGTTGCCAGAAAATGGAAATTGAGGTTAAAAAGGAATTGAAACTCAAATAGGATTCTGTAAACCGGGAATCATAATATGGAGATCAGAAGCAGGTTTTTGTCAATCCGGGCGAAAAAAAGGTCCAAAAAATTTGGAAGTAACATTAATTTGTTTTATCTTTGACTGAACGCTCAATCAAAAACAGGATTTGACCAATATATGATTAGAAAAGTTTATTGACTAAATGTTCATTCAAAATGTCGCCGAGATCAAAAGAACAATTCGAGGAATTAAGAGAAGAAAAAAAAGCCCTTATAATGGATGTCGCCCTCCATCATTTCGCAAACCTGGGTTACAGGGCCACCACCATTAACCATCTTGCAAAACATGCAGGAATCTCAAAGGGACTTATGTATAATTATTTCAGCAGCAAGGAAGACCTCCTCTCCGCGATAATAGATAGATCAGTAAGCGAATTATACAGTTATTTCGACCTGAACAGGGACGGATACCTCTCCGAGGATGAATTCGAATACTTCATACGCAGAATGGCCCGCCTGCTTAATGAAAAACAAAACTTCTGGAGACTGTTCTTCCAGGTGCTCATGCAGAATGAAGTCAGAATTCAGTTCCTGAACACGTTCCTTGGCACGGAAACCCTCCTGAGGCCGACTCAAAATTACAAGGAAGGATCATTCATATCAAATATCATGAAGATGATCACTGAGTACTTCGTAAGAAAAAAAGAAACCCGCGGATCTGATTATGATCCTTACCTGGAGCTTAACATGTTCATCCTTACTCTCAAGGGATTTGCTTTAACTTATATCTATGTGGATGAAGATGTGGATGAATACTTCAGTAAAACAGTTGATTATATCGTTGAAACATTTAAATGACGATCGTGAAAAAAAAGGTACCATTCAGCATAATTGCATCAATCCTTCTTATAAATTCAGGAGGACTCTTTGCACAATCATTGACACCGACTGAAATTATCAGGACGGCCGATGAAAAATTCAAGGGTGAACAGACCGGCTACAGCGTGATGGCAATGACCATTGTAAGACCTTCCTGGCAGAGGACAGTTGAATTCAAATCGTGGGCCAAGGAGAATGATTATGCCCTGACCCTCGTTACCGCCCCGGCACGTGAAAAAGGACAATCATTCCTTAAACGCGGGAACGAAATGTGGAGCTGGAATCCATCAATAAACAGGCTTATTAAACTGCCCCCGTCAATGATGTCCCAGGGCTGGATGGGCTCTGATTATACAAATGATGATATCCTTAGAGAGTCTTCCGTTGTGGACGATTACAACCATACCCTGGAAGGTGAAGAGTCAATAGACGAACATCCATGTTATAAAGTTAAGCTGACGGCAAAACCGGAAGCTGATGTATTATGGGGATCCCAGATATGGTGGGTGGATAAAAAAGAGTTCATAACCCTCAGGGCTGAGCTTTATGACGAGGATGGTTACCTTGTAAGATCAGAGACCGCATCTGATCTGAAAATAATGGATGGCAGGCTTCTCCCGACACTGATTGAACTTGTTCCTGCAGATACGGAAGGACAAAAAACCGTGCTGAAGATTCTTGAAATGAAGTTCAATATAAAAATTGATGAGAGCTTCTTCTCACAGCAGAATATGAAAACGATAAGATAAACCAGTAACAAGGAAAACTCATCAGAAATGAAATTGTAGTATGAAAGACTATCAACTGGCATGGAAAAACCTCTGGCGGAACAGGAGAAGAACCCTGATCACTGCCGCATCGGTATTCTTTGCCGTTTTTTTTGCGCTTGTAATGCGATCATTCCAGCTGGGGTCATATGACAGGATGTTCAAGAATGTCATTGAATCATATTCGGGGTATCTTCAGTTGCAGAATACTGACTATTTTGATGATCCGAATATTGATAACAGCTTTGAAATTGATACGGGTCTTATTGAAATAATAAAAGAAGATCCTAATGTAACTACTGTAGTGCCAAGACTTGAATCATTTGCGCTTGCCGCTGCCGGCAGTCACACACAGGGAGTAATGGTGCTGGGCATCGATCCTCAGGAGGAAGATAAAGTAATGAGTGTCAGTAAAAAGCTGGTAAAGTACAAGTTAACTCCTGATGTTGTTGAAGCATTAAAGAATGAAGGACTTCCGGATAAGACAAAAAAGTTACTGGATTTGTTTCTCAATGAAGCTTATTCCAGCGAAGCACGTCTTATGCTTGACCTCAGTATAAGTGAAGAGGACAGTACAGCCATTCTTCAGGTTATCAGGGAGAAGGCTGCTTTTAAAAATAATTACCTAGAAGGCGTTGAAGCCAGAGAAGTTCTGATAGGTGATGGCCTCTCAGAATACCTGAAGGCCGGAGTAGGTGATACGATTGTTCTTATGGGGCAGGGTTATCATGGGACAACTGCAGCAGGTAAGTACGTGATAAAGGGAATTATAAAGCTGCCCGCACCGGATTTTGATAATGTGATATTATATATTCCGATAGAAACGGCCAGGCAGCTTTACGCCGCACCAGGCATGGCTACATCTGCTGTAATAAGCCTTAATAGTAACTCCGACGATGAGATTTCAGAAACCTACAGTAGACTGACAAATATTGTCTCTGAACCTTTGACAATCAAAAAATGGCAGGAGATGAATGCACTGCTGGTAAACCAGATGGAAACTGATAACAGGAGCGGTATGATAATGATCGCTGTACTTTATATGATTATTGCTTTCGGGGTTTTTGGAACCGTGCTGATGATGATGGCCGAAAGAAAAAGGGAATTCGGAATGCTGGTATCCATAGGGATGAAAAAGAGAAAACTCTCAAAAGTACTATCACTGGAAATGCTATTCATCGGGTTTATTGGAATAATAACAGGAGTTGCAGCATCAATACCCATAGTCTTTTATGGACACTACAACCCTCTCCGGTTTAAAGGTGAATATGCCCGTATGTATGAGGATTATGGATTTGAACCGGTAATGCCGACGATGCTGCCGGATACATTTTATTTATGGCAGATAGTTATCGTACTGATAATTCTGATGATCGCAATAGCGTTCAGCACGCGCAAAATCTTCAGAATGAATGTTATAAACGCATTAAGAGCATAATAAACCAAGAAGATGATAACAGCAATAGCCTGGAAAAACATCTGGAGAAACAAGACCAGAAGCCTGATAGTAATTACAGCAGTCACAATTGGAGTTTTTGCAGGAGTTTTCTCGATGGCCGCAATAAACAGTTCAGTTGTGCAGAGGATCAATGCTGCCGTCAATGAAGAGCTTTCCCATATTCAGGTAAATAACAAGGATTTCCGGAGAAGTGCGGATATTCAGAATGTTATCAGCAATTATCAGGAGGTTGTTTCTGAACTTGAGTCCACTCCGGGAGTGACAAAAACAACAGGAAGAATAATAGTCAGGGGCATTGCATCCACTGCAACAAAAAGTGCAGGCGTGGAAATAAATGGAATTGATATTGAAAAGGAAAAAGAGATATTCACATTGTCAGAGAGACTGATTGCCGGGACCGGCAGCTATTTTGAGTCTGACACCAAATTCAATACGGCATTCATCGGTGAAAAGCTGGCTAAAGAACTGAATATTATCAGATATATGATAACCCCTGAAGCCATTACTGCACTTAAAAATGACGGCATACCTGCAGATGTTATAAGTAAAATTGAAGCACTTCAGGGAGAACGGTTTACATCCGACAAGAAATTTGAAAAGGCTTATGAAAAGATACTTGAATCCGGTGATACAAAAAAATATGGCTGGAAAATAAAGGAAGCAGCATGGTCTTACAGGGAAGGTTCAAAACTGATCCTGACATTTTTGGATGCGGATAACAACCAGACCGGAGCTGCATTCAGGGTAAGCGGCATATTCAGGACTAACAACGATATGTTTGAATCCATCTCGCTGTTTGTTCCGATTGAGGAACTGAGGCAGCTGACAGGGATGAGGGAAGGTACGTATCACAGGGTAATTGCCAGACTCAGTGATAATGAAATCACGAATCAGGCAACCCCCGTAATCAGAGAAAAGCTGGATGATTATGAGGTGCTGAACTGGAAGGAAATTCAGCCTGATCTTGCTATGATGGCTGATTTCATGAACCAGATCTATTCTGTTTTCATGGTCATTATTCTGGCCGCCCTTTCATTCGGAATTGTGAATACCATGCTCATGGCGGTTCTTGAGCGGACCAGGGAGCTGGGAATGCTTATGGCTATTGGGATGAACCGCCGTAAAATTTTCATAATGATAATGCTGGAGTCAGTTTTTCTGTCAATTGTAGGAGGTTTTACAGGAATGGCTGTAAGTGAGGTGGTAATTGCCATAACAGGAAGAACAGGTATAAACCTTGTTAAATATTCAGAGGGGATGGAAGCAATAGGGTACTCAGCCCACCTTTATCCGACTATTGATTCACAATTCTTTATAACGACAACCATTCTTATCGTTATTACAGGTATAATATCAGCGATATATCCTGCAAGGAAAGCATTGAAGCTTAATCCTGTTGAGGCAATAAGGAGCGAATAAAACCATTAAAAAACGAAATCATGGCAGTAGTGGAAATTAATAATGTCTTTAAGTCCTATCATGACACAGAAGTAGAAGTGAAGGCAATCAACGGAGTAACCCTGAGCTTTGAAAAGGGAGACTTTGCTGTAATAGTAGGACCTTCCGGATCCGGCAAAACCACTTTACTGAACCTGATCGGGGGCCTCGACCAGCCTACAGCAGGCGAGATCATCATAGCAGGTCACCGTCTGTCGGAGCTGAAACCTTCAGAACTTATAGATTTCAGGATGGACCATGTGGGATTTGTTTTTCAGTCATATAATCTCATCCCTGTTCTTACGGCTTCTGAAAATATTTCATTTATAATGAATCTCCAGAAATGGCCAAAGGAAAAAATGACGGCAAGAACAAACGAACTTCTTTCGTCGGTCGGCCTTTCTGACAGGCATAAAAGCCGTCCTTCCCAGCTGTCTGGAGGCCAGCAGCAAAGAGTTGCAGTAGCACGGGCACTTGCCACGCGTCCGGAATTCATCCTTGCAGATGAACCGACAGCAAACCTAGATTCGAAATCAGCAGAAGCACTTCTCGAAATTATGGAAAAGCTGAACCACGGGGAGGGGATGACATTCATCTTCTCAACTCATGATGTGAGAGTGATGAAAAGAGCCCACAGGGTAATTACTCTTGAAGACGGGAAGGTGGTTTCTGATCAAAAGCTTGAATAAAGGACAGATGCTTTGCATGAAAAGACTTCTAATCATAGTAATCACTCTAATAATTGCAGGATCAGATGTCTTGTCGCAGGAAGAAAAATCTAAGCATTTTGAGCTGAATGGTTACCTCACGACATTGCAAAGTGCAATGTTTGATACTCTTTCGGGGCCGTTCTTTTATGAGAACCTTCTTCACAACAGGCTAAATTTCAAAGGTTATATCAATAACAATGTTACCCTGGCCATTGAGCTCAGAAACCGGCTTTTCACAGGTGATATGGTCAGATCTTATTTCGGATATTCGGATTTAATTGGAACCGATGAAGGCTGGGCAGATATGTCGTGGAACATTATTGATAAACAGTCATTTTTCCTTAACACGACAATTGACAGAGTCTGGCTGGACCTGAATTTCAATAAGTTCCAGGCCAGGATCGGGAGGCAGAGAATAAACTGGGGACAGACATTCGTATGGAATCCAAATGATATTTTCAATGCATATTCATTTTTCGATTTTGATTATGTGGAGCGGCCCGGAAGCGATGCGATAAGGCTTCAGTATTATCCCTCGTTCTCGTCTGCAGTTGAAATTGCTGCTAAAATGGACAGTGATGACGATGTCACGGCAGCGGGTTTGTACCGGTTCAGCAGGTGGGGCTACGACATCCAGTTTCTGGCCGGATACTCGAACAGCTCGGATATTGTCGCAGGGGCGGGCTGGTCGGGAGCAATAGGTTCAGTGTCATTCAGGGGAGAGGGTTCATGGTTTCGTCCGGTTGAAAACTTCAGTGATACTACAGGAACTACGATTATAACTGCAGGTTTTGACAAGGTTTTCGGGAAAAACTCTATAGCCCAGATCCAGATTATGTATTGCAATAATCCTCTGAAGCTGAAAAATATTGCCGGATTCTATTCCCGTAACTTGTCTGCAAAAGACCTGGCCTTTTCTGAGTTTTCGGCATTCGGACAATTCACATGGGCTGCCACACCGCTGATGAACATAGGGATTTCCGGAATGTGGTTTCCTGACCTGGAAGGTTATTTTGCTGGTCCGTCATTTGACTATTCCCTCGCGGAAAATGTCGATTTCTCCTTGTTATGGCAGCACTTCAGGGCTGAAATGAACGGCACAAAAACCAGGATGAACCTGGCCTTTCTCCGTATCAGGTACAGTTTCTAGAATTTTAATACTTTTACCGCAGTAATCTGCAGGATACCCGGAATGGCACTGGTTCATGAATTTGAAAACAGCGGCAAATGGCTTTTCAGGAGAAGAAGCTGGCTTCCTGTTATTATGGTCGTTGCGGGTATTGTTATGATGTATCTTGGCAACAGGCAGGCAATAATTTTTGACCTGAGGGATGAAATGATCTTTTTGGGAATAAGCCTTTTTGGAGAGGCTGTTCGTATTTTTACGGTTGCATACGCGCCCAGAAACACATCCGGCCGGAACACAGAAGCAGGACAGATCGCTGATGAGCTTAATGTCACGGGTTTCTATTCAGTTGTCCGACATCCCCTGTATCTCGCCAATTTCTTTATGTGGCTGGGACCAGTCCTGTTCCTGAGATCGGCCTGGTTCACAGTGGTTTTCGGACTCATTTACTGGCTCTATTATGAAAGGATCATGTTTGCTGAAGAACAGTTCCTGAGAAGAAAATTCGGTGAAGAATATGATAAATGGTCTGAAACCGTAAGTGCTTTTATTCCGTTCTCATTCAGGTATATTCCGCCGAAACTGCATTTTTCAGTCAGAAATGTTCTGAAAAGAGAATACAACAGTTTCGTGAATGTGTTTTTGATTTTCCTGGTCCTCGACGTGTGCAGGAATTTTTTCCTCACTGAAAGGGTATTCTTTACACGGATATGGCTCCTGCTCTTTGCCGGAGCTGCCATGATATGGCTCATAGTGAGGACGATCCACAAGCTTACCAGGTGGCTGGAAGTGGAAGGGAGATAGCCTGCAGCCGCATGACACATCATTCTTGAAATCCTATGCTTTCATGAGAATAATAACAAGGGTCATATCATTTATGTTGTCAGTGCCGGTCTATATTTACCGTTACACTATCTCTCCTTTTATAAGGCCGTCGTGCCGCCATATTCCGTCATGTTCGCAATACATGCTGGATGCCTTGAAGATACACGGACCATTTTTCGGGTTCTTCATGGGATTGAACAGGATTCTCCGCTGCCGGCCAGGAGGCACTCATGGCTTCGATCCGGTGCCGGTGATCAGGTTTAAAAGATACAGAGCCCATTCCCGGTATAAGAAATGCAATCGTCTCAAACAATAAACAGTTAAGGATTAAAAATTGTTTAGCACCTAAACAATTCAGAAATTCAGTTCATCTTTAAGATGTTTATATCCAGCACGGCTTACAGGGAGCCGTTCGCCGCTTTTCAGGATTGCGATATGATTGTCTTTTCCGTATGGTTCAATACGGTTGATCTCAGTCACTTTGACAATATATGAACGATGCACCCTTACAAAATCGGTTCCCGGGAGGTTATCCTCGTAATATTTCATAGTCTGCTGCTTAAGCGCCTTTCCTGTTGAATGATGAATCATTACATAATCGTCCTGGGCCTCCACATATTTAAGCTGGTCGACAGGTATAAGGCTGATGGCATTGCCTTTTCTCACGACAATTCGATTCAGTGGGGAAGGAGTGCCGGGAAGTTTTTCGATCAGGTCTTGAGGTGAAGTTATTTCTTCCCTGCCTTTTCCGATCTTTTCAATTGCCTTCTTCACTGCACTCCGCAGGCGTTCTTTTGGGAATGGCTTCAGAAGATAGTCAATTGCATTGAGCTCAAAGGCTTTGATAGCAAACTGATCATAGGCTGTGGTGAATATTATCACCGGTTTTTCCGTCATAACCTCAATCAGCTCGAAACCTGTCAGCCTGGGCATCTGTATATCCAGGAAAACCAGGTCGGGTTTTGAAAATGAAATAGCTTTCAACCCGCAAAAACCGTCCGCGCACTCTTCAGTTATTTCAATTTCAGGAAAATCCTTAAGGTAATGCTTTAATATTTCTCTTGCCGGAGCTTCATCTTCAATGATGACCGTTTTGATCTTTTCCATTTCAGGTTGCGTAATCTGCAGGGATGTAAATTCTTACCGTAAAGATACAATTTTGTTTTTCTGTTTTCAATATTGCCCTGTTCCCATACAGTAATTCAAGGCGGCGCGACACATTTGAAAGCCCTGTGCCGGTGCCTTTCGCCGAAGCTGCTTCAGGATCAAAATTGTTGCTTATTGTCATTGCGATAAATCCGTCTGACGGAGATACAGAGGTCGTTATTGTGACCTTTTCTGTGCTTTCATAGACACCATGCTTGATTGCATTTTCGTATAAAGGCTGAAGAAGCATTACCGGGATTTTTGTTTCCATGCATCCGGGATCGATGTGTTCTTCAATTGAAAGTCTTTCTCCAAACCTCACTTTTTCTATGTCAAGGTAAAGGCGCAGGTTCTCGAGTTCGCTTCTCAGGGTCACGGGTTTTTCATCTTTCCTTGAAAGGGCATATCTCATGAAATCTGACAGTTTGATTACCATTGCCCTTGCTTTTTCCGGATCCGTTATTGTCAATGAGCTTACCGAATTGAGGCTGTTAAAAAGAAAATGCGGGTTGATCTGCGAGCGGAGCATTCTCAGCTCCGTTTCCTTGACGAGGCTTTCCAGCTTTGCCTCCCTGGCTTTTTTTTCAGAGAGGTTTGTAAGGCTCATGAAAAGATAATATGTAAGGACAATGAGGCTGTAAATAAATACCCCCGTGCCGATCCTGTAGGGAAAAGTTGCTGACCAGTAAGCGTCAAAATCTTCATTTCCGGGGAGCAGAAGCGGAATTATCAGCCTGGTTATGAGAATCCAGAATGTTATTGAAATGGCGCCTGTTATTATAAGGTTCATTACCAGGTTAAGAGGCCCTGTTTTGTCCCTGTTTATGAATGCGAAGGGATACCAGATCGACAACGCGAGGGCTGAGTAAATGAGCAGGGAAATGACCGCGTCAAGGATGCTTATATTTACAAAGCTGCCATATGCATAATAATATAAAAGTGCCTGGCCTGCCGCGAGGAAAAGCCAGACCAGCCACCAGACCACGAACCGGATCCTGTTTTCGAGTACAGGATGCTTCATGTCGGATTATTTATGATTTTTTACTTCACCTCCTCCGAATACAACAGCTCCTTTTATCACGAGCTGGCTTGTCCTGTCAAAATTCATTCCCGGGGCAAGCCTCCGTGAGTCGCTGAATCCTCCGAGGACAGGGGTGACTTCAATAGTGACAAACCAGTCGTCAGGTACAATTATGCCCACGCCGCCAAACACGGCAGCAACTTCAAGCACATTTCTGCCGGGAGCCAGTTTTGCCTTTGTCAGGTCGATATCTACTCCGCCGAAAACAGCAGACATCTTTCCTCCCTTGAAATTCTGTGATATTACCTGGCGCTCAGATCCGCTGAAGATGGTCACGTAATCCACATAATCATCGCTTTCAAGGCCCGTGGATGTAACAGAACCCCAGCCTCTGCGTTTTGTGACAATAAAGATAATGCCTATGATAATGAATATTGAAGGCCAGAACATGCTCATATGGAACGTCTCCCGGAAAATAAGGGGTATCATAAAGAAGCCGCCTACTGCCATTACTATTATACCAGCTGTCTTTTCCGTTGAACCCAGTGTCATCACGAGTCCTATTGTCACCAGAAGCATCGGCCAGCTGAATATTACATGATCGATAAAATCCGGGAAAAAGCCTGTATTTCTGATGACCAGAGCCAATCCTGCCAGAACCAGGATAACTCCTATCAGCACCCGGCTGTTGGGTGATTGATGTTCGTGTCTGTGACCGCGTTCATCTCTCAAGTCGTTTATTGTTTCCATGACTGTAAAGTTATTTGTTTCTTAATTATTTGTTTACTGTAACCTCTGCCTTTTGAATAAGGATGATATGATGAATGATATGCCCAGCACGATAATCACTGACGGCCAGTACAATGTCTTGATCAGGTGAGGGATCTCCACATAGTAGTCATCAATAAGAAACCAGCCTCCGCCTGCAATGAGAAGAATGCCTC